>Ga0126381_100000111_pt1 | contig 91938 bp, 82 predicted proteins | sample PanSoiMetPlot_28_FD_96465 | JGI IMG/M metagenome (GOLD analysis project Ga0126381, IMG submission 96465) | Tropical forest soil microbial communities from Panama - MetaG Plot_28 | ecosystem: Environmental > Terrestrial > Soil > Tropical forest > Bulk soil | place: Panama | collected 2016-02-17 | reverse complement strand
TTTTCGGCGTCCTTTCTTTGGCGCGGATGAGTGCGTCGCAGAAGCCCTGATCCCGCCTTTCATTTCTTCCAGAAGCTCATCGAGCCGCTCGAAACTGCCTTCCCAGAAGCGGCGGTAATCTTCCAGCCAGCGCGCCGCATCGGCCAAGGGCGCGGCTTCGAGCCGCCGCGGCCGGCACTGCGCGTTGCGACCACGCGAAATGAGGCCGGCATTCTCCAGTACTTTGAGGTGCCGCGAGATCGCGGGCTGACTGATCGAGAAGGGCTTCAGGAGTTCGTTGACGGTCGCTTCTCCCGAAGAAGCGAGATGCGCAAGGATGGCGCGGCGCGTCGGGTCTGCGAGAGCGGCGAACGTGGCATCGAGCCGGCGGGATTGCTTCATCGCTATTCTGTTATATAACGATACGATTATATTAAGCCGGCGACAATTTGTCGAGAGCTTATTGTTTTCAGAATGCGGAATACCGGGTACAATCAGACCTTGGAGCGTTTCTGCGAAGCAGGTGACGGCCCATCATTTTTGATCCAACGCTCAAGAATGAGGGAGTCGGCTCAAGCATCGCCTGTGCGCTAGTCCCTGCCGGATGACCCGGTGGATGACTCCTGATGGCGTTCGGTTGATTCCCACCCTTTACAAAAGGGGGTCAAAAACGGGTAAAACACGGCCCAGTGGAGCGCTCCAATCCTCTCCACACGCGTGTTAGTTATGGCCGTGCGTGTCGGTGGCTAGGTGGCGGGTTGATCCGCAGGCAGCAGGCGGACGCTGCTGGCGGCGATCTTTCCGTTGCGGTCCATGCCGAGATCGTAGGAGACCCGCGCGCCGGGAACCAAGTCGGTGGCCTGCCCTTGATGCAGACGGGAGACGTGGAAGAAGATATCTTTCCCGCCGCCTTCAGGCCGAAGGAACCCGAAGCCCTTTTCTTCAAAATAAGTCATTACCGAGCCAATTTGCTCGAGTGGAGCTTCTTCGTTTTCCGCCGCGGAGGGCGCCGCGTTTTGGGGGCGGCCTGACTTGTCGCCCACTCCCTGCTTGAGCAGCGCGAGGTCCTCTTCGGTGAGTTCGCCCGTGGGCCTGCTCTCCGGAGAAGGCATCTTCAGATTCGGATTCTTCCGCAGGGATTCTTCAAAAAGACGTTTCTGTCTTGCGTTCAAACTTCTGTTCCTTTGGGTGTGCCTTGTTAAGATCAGGCGGGCGCCTGAGTGTTAGTGGCCTTGGTTTTGCGTGCGCGTGGACGCTTTTCGGCGGGTGGCTGACGATCGCTCTTCTTCAGCGAACCGATAACCATAGGCGTTACGAACTTTTTTTCGCCGTGGTCGTCGAATTTGATGACAATGCGTTCGTCGGTGTGGGACAGAACGGTACCGAGACCAAATCGTTGATGCTCGACTTGAGCACCCTGACTGAAATTAGCCATGTTGTTCTAAGAAAACTCCTGCTTTTTGGGGGGTGAAGCGGCGAAGTGGCTGTGAGAAGCGCAACGTTACATGTTTATATTAGCATAATCCGGGTGATTGTGGCTGGGCCTTTAGAGGCTAAGTGTATACGAGCCGTCCTTCATGGCCCGTGGATTGCATCCCGTTACGTCCGAAATGGTCGAAACCGAACCCAGTCGGCAAGCCTATGTGTGGCCTGCGGCGGAGGGAACTCCGGCCATCGTCATTGGTCGCCCGGTGATGGACGAAATTCGCGCGCATGTGCTCGCGGGATATCGTTCCGTTTCAGGCCGGGGTCTCGAGGTGGGTGGCGCGCTCATCGGGCATTTTGAAACAGACCCGGCTACCGGTGGTCGCCGAGTGACCATCGAAGGCTACGAGCCGGTCGACATCAGTCACCAGAACGGGCCGTCGTACATCTTTTCCGAAGAGGATGCTCAACGCTGGCGCGACTGGATCGCCGCGCTGCGGCATGCGACGCCGTCGCTCGTGGGAATCTGCCGGAGTCACACACGCCCGGGGCTTCGCGTGGCCCCCGAAGATGCTCAGTTGATTCGCGCTTTCGTCGGCGGCGGCGACGGCGCCCTGCTGCTGGTCAAGCCGCTGTCCGACCGCGAATGCGTCGCCGCTTTTTTTCCGTTTATTCGCGGAATCGTGATCGACGGCAATACGACTTCTCGCGAGTTCCCGTTCGGGGATTCCTCACTCCCGGAACCGGCGCACGCCGCGATCTCCGTGGCCCGTTCCCGAACGAAGCCGATTTCAAAGTGGGTGATGATCAGCGCCGTGGCTGCGGGAGTCACGGCGGCACTCATTATGCATTACCTCCCCGCGTTTCGTGATGAGGTTCCTGTGTCCCAATCCCGGCCGCCTGTGGCCGCGCCGACGCTTGGTCTGAGAGGCGAACGCATGGGGGACTCGATCCGGGTGTCGTGGAACCGCGCTGCTGTGACTCCGGCCGTCGAGGCCACGCTTATCGTAACGGAACGAAACACCCGCACGGCGTCCCGACTCACGCCTGCGGACCGCCAAAGGGGATATATCGACTGGCGCCCCAAGGCTCAGGTGACCGGGTTCGAACTGACGATCGCGAAGCCGGGCGGGACCCCGGCCGTTGAATCGCTGCGTGTCGTGAATCCCACCTATCCCATTAATTCTTATTCACATAAGTCGCAAACGAAACCGGCCGGGGAGGGCCGCGCATCTGCTCCAGCAGAGAGCGGTGAGGATCCGCCGGACGACGCGTCCCGTCCGCCCGGTTCCGCTGGAGCGCAATTGGCGCCAAAATCGCATCAGGGGGACGATTCAGGCGCCTGGTGAAGGGACTCGCCTCAACGGCAGCTCATCTATGGCCATTACACTCGGTTCAACCGGAACAGCTGACTCGGTGGAAGCTGAGTATTTCAACTGGGAGTCCGCCGACCGCAGGTTCATGGTTCACATGCACCTCGACGCGATCGACGGTCTGGCGCGCGACGTCATCGAGAGCGCGGAGGGGATCGCGGCAGAAGTTGGCGGCCTGCTTCTCGGTCAGGTAGGCCGCGGGGACCGGCCCGTTGTCTGGATTGAGCGTTATCAGCGCGTCGAGATCGAGCGCAAATCGACGCCCGATTATGTTCTCGAGACCGCCGATCATGTCGCGTTCGAACGTTCGGCGCGACTTTTATCCGCCAACAGCGAACTGACGGTGGTCGGTTTCTACCGGACGCAACTGCGTCCCGGATTGCAACTGGAAGACTCTGACTTGGACTTGGCCGCACGCTATTTTCGCGATCCGGAAGATCTGCTGCTGCTTCTCAAAGCCGAGCAGCCGCATCGCATTCAGGCGCGCTTCTTCGGACGCGACCGCGACCGGGGCGGGAAGATTGATGCGCTGGGACCGGCGTTTCCGTTTCGGGGCCGTCTTATCGAGCCGGACGATCCCGAAGAGCGCACCGCCAAGACGGTACCGGCGGCGAATCCCCCGGTGGCGCAGCGTCGGCTTGTGCCAGACTTCGGGCCGGAACCGCGCGCTTCAAGAGAAAGCTCGGTCGATCCCGCGGCTGCCGAGCTGCCGGAAGACGACGCTCACGGTTTCCTCGCGAACAAGTGGCCGTTGATTGCTGCCGTCCTGGTCGTGGCGGTAGTCGTGGCTCTCGTCTGGCAGCAGGCCTTGAAACGCTCGGCGCCGCAACCCGCGCGAGTAACCGAAGCCGCGCCCGCCCGTCCCCTGGGACTTTACGTGGATCCTTCCGGACCCGCGTGGCGCATCTCCTGGAATCCCTCAGCGACTGGTCTACAGGGCGCGCGCACTGTAAAGCTGTTCGTCCGCGATGGCGACGAACCGAGCCATGTTTTCGAAATGACGCCTCCCGATCTTCAGGCGGGCTCCTATCAATACGCTCCCAAAAACCACGATGTGATGTTTCGCCTGGAAGTGACGGACGCCGCGGGGCGAGTGTCGGCCGAATCATTCCGGCTGATCAATTCCCCCCCGCCGTCTTCCGCCCCCGCGACTTCTGAGGCGCCCGCTCCGCCCAAAGCCGGACCCATCACTCAGGCGCGCGTTAGTCACCGGGTTGCTCCGGTGGTTCCGACCAGCATCCGCCCACGACTGCATGGTTCGACACCGGTCGATGTTCGTGTGAAGATCGATACTCAGGGGCGCGTTACTTCTGCCATACCAGTGGTTAAACCGCACACGAACCTCGACACATTCCTCGCTGCGCGCGCCGTATATGCAGCAAAACAATGGCGTTTCGAGCCAGCGCGCCAAAACGGGCATCCCATTCCGGCCTCGCAGATCATCCATTTCGTTTTTGAAAAATAAGTACGATAAAGCCCTCTCGGGTACGTCCTGTATGATTGGATACTTATCCCGGGAGCCCCCAGTCTGCGACGACGCGATCTTTTCACCTCAGGCCTTGCCCTTTTCGCCGCGCCCGTTCTTTGCGCGGCCGGTACTTCCACCCGAGCCATAGACCTGGTTTTGCAGTCCGACGTCATTGACATGCTCGGTCTGCTTACGCTGGATTGGCCGCTGCTCGCCCGGTGGCAGTCCGTTCCGCGCAACTTCGGCGCCTCGGATTTCCGGAAGCTGCGCGGCTCCGGAATAGACGTGTTTCATCCCGCCGTGGCTTTCGACGGGGCCGATACGTACGCTCTCACAAGAAGCTGGTTCGACAAGTGGAACGGCTTTATCGCCGCGCATCCGGATTACTTCATTCGCGTGCTGGACGCCGATGACCTGGCGAGGGCGCGTTCGCAAAAGAAAATCGGCATCATCCTGGGCATGCAGGATGCGAATCACATCCGGAGTGTCGAAGACGTCGATTGCTTCCACGCCGTCGGGCAGCGGCTCACGCAACTCACTTACAACTCGGTGAACCGCCTCGGGTCCGGCTGTATGGCTGCCTGCGATAGGGGACTCACCGGATTCGGAGCCGATGTCATCGCGCGCATGAATGCAGCCGGCATGGCGGTCGACATTTCCCACTGCGGTGAGCGAACCAGTCTCGACGCGATCGAAGCTTCGAAGAAGCCTGTTCTGATCACCCACTCCAACTGCCGCGCATTGGCGAACACCGCGCGCTGCAAATCGGATGATGTGATCGCCGCCGCCGCGCGCAAAGGCGGAGTCATCGGATTGACGGGCGTGCGACACTTCGTGCATGCGGGCGACCCGGTGACCATCGAAAACGCTCTCGATCACTTCGATCGCGCCGTCAGTATTGGCGGCATCGACCATGTGGGCGTGGGTAGCGATGTCGATCTGGATGGCCGTGACCGCGGTGGCCCGCTTCGTTACGACATTCCCGGGCTGGACCGGGCCAACCGCATATTTGCGCTGACGGATGGGCTTATTCGCCGCGGATACACGGACGACCACATTGCGCTGATCCTGGGCGGAAACTTCCGGCGCGCCCTGAAGGAAATCTGGTCCTGAAAAAAGGACGTCTCATTCTCGCTCGCCACGGCGAAACGGAAGCCAACCGCAAACACTGTTTCGCCAGTTCGGACGAGATGGAACTTACGCAGGAAGGCCTGCGCCAGGCCGAAGGGCTCGCGAATCGGCTGGCTCGGGAATTTGCTTCGAGCTTCCTGTATTCGAGCGCATTCCGCCGGGCGCGCCAGACTGCCGAGATTGTGGGTCGCGTACTTGGCATTGCGCCGGTCGTGCTTGCCGACATTCATGAGCGAAACTTCGGCTGCCTTCGCGGGCAGCCCTATACGCTGATGGGCGAACTGATGCTCGCCGACCCAAGCTACAACGCGGACGAGGATTGGCTATGGGCCCCGGAGGGCGGAGAAAGTCACGAAGAAGTCCGCATTCGCGTGGTACCAGCGCTGCGCGGCCTCATGTACCGTCATCCCGAAGACGAGGTCGCAGTGATCTGTCACGGCGCCGTGATTCAGTCGGTTTGCGCTCATATTTCGAAGAACTGGCGTGAATCGTCGGTTCCGCCCAACTGCGGCGTTGTCGTGATCGAACACGGCAAGCTCGACTGAGTTCAGGATCGCCCGGACGACTTGGACACGGCGGTCAGCGTCAGGATTCGCGAAATTACGTACGAATTAGCCGAATATATTTAGCGTTATCAGCTAACGTTCTACATAATACAGAATCGCTCTTTATCTGGGCCAAAGTACCATTGTCTTCTACAAATGGCGGCTGATAAATTTGCCGCGCTGGGAATTCATCATTTACAGAGATCCCGGTGGGAAAGGAATACTTGATGAAGAGACTACTGATCTTTGCGGGCTCCGGCCTAATGCTTCTGTCGGGCGTGGTGGCTATTGCTTTCGCTCAAGGTAACAGCCCAGCGCAGTTTTGCGACTCCATCGGCGTCGGCCCCGGGAGCCCTTCTCACAGCGCCTGCGTTGTGTGTTTCGCCCAGGGTTTGGGCGACGGCGAGTTAACCGTGCAGTGCCTTTGCAAAATACTTGTCGCCGACGGCGAGTATCCCAATGTAGGAGCGTGCCATAAGGCGTTCGGGAAATAGCAAAACGCAAGATCAGGATCGCACTCCGGAATAGGTGTTCCGGAGTGCTTTTCTGTCTGAGGGGCATGCATGCGAGATCCAAAAGAAAACGGCGCGATTCCGACAACCCCCCTGTGTTTTATTGGCGCAGGCTGGCTTCTTTCCACTTACCTGTTGATCCATGCGTTCATTCTTGGGGCGGGCAGGGCGCCGCTGCGCGTCGGACGGCCCCTTCGACTGATTTGCTCCGGATGCGAGGAAATCCTGGCCAGCGCCTCCTCATTTCAAATGGGAGCGCCGCTAGCGGCGTGGGGGCTGATTTATTTCGCGGTTGCAGGTTGCCTGATTGCCATCGGGAAGGACTGGGCTATTCGGATCGCTCTTCTTTTGGGCGCCGCCGGTATCGGCGTAAGCGCCGTGCTGACGTCGAGCTTTATTTCGGGACGAGTTTCCCTGTGTTTCGTGTGTTTGCTGGTCCATGTTCTGAATCTGTGCTTATTTATTTCAATTTGGTTTCATGTTCGCCTCCTGCCTCGCCTGGCGCCCGGTTCCGTGCTCTCACCCGGCGTGGCGTTCGCATCGCTGACGGCCGTGATCATGATTGCGGCGGTGTCGTTGCAGGCGGCGTTCTGGCGGCCCGTAAACGATGTTCGCAAGACTCTGGCCGAGTATGATTCTTCCCGGAGATACCCGCTGAATATTTCTCCGCGCGACCCCGCGCGCGGAAGCGTCAGCGCGCCGGTTCAGTTGGTGGTATTCAGCAGTTTTCAGTGCCCGGGCTGCCAGCAGTTCGTCGCTGTTGCTGAACAGCTCCAGCGGGATTTTCCGCGTGAACTGACCATCCTTTATAAGCATTTTCCGTTGGGGAAGGGCTGCAACTCGGAACTGGCTTTCGATTTGCAACCGCGCGCCTGCGCCGCCGCATACGCCGCCGAGGCTGCGAACCGGCAGGGCGCATTTTGGCCGTATCATGATCGCTTGTTTACGTCGCTGCTCGACGGCGAAGCGCAGTTAAACGATGCTGCGCGCGCGGCGGGAATCGATGGGGAAAAGTGGGACATTGATCGTCAGTCGTCAGGGGTGAAGGCCAAAGTCAAAGAGGACATCAGGCTGGGCATTGCGTCGGGCGTCGACGCGACACCGGCGGTATTCCTGAACGGCCGGAGATTGAAGCAATTCAATCTTCCTTTACTGGAAGCTGCGATCAGCCGTGAGGCAGCCCGACGAAATCGCTGATGCCGGAAGTACGGAGTGCGTAGAGGCGAAAGGCGATCACTTCGATTGCGCCGTCCCTGAGGAGTGGCCGGACGATATCGAGGCAGCTGTCATCTCACGGAGCCTCAGAGCGTCTTTCGCTGCGTAGCCCGAATCATCGTTATCAAAGTAGACGTAAATCGCACTGAGATCGGCAGCCCATCGCCCTATACGCGCGGCCCACTCCCACAACGCGTCGTCGGCGTAACTGCCCTGATACTTCGCGCCCGGCCCGTGCAGTCGGATGTAGGTGAAATCCGTCGTGACTTCAATCGGTGACTGATATCCAGCAAGGTGGTAAGGGCAGTAGGCCGCGTTATGTCGTTTCAGCAGATCGAGTATGGCGGGAGAGTTCCACGTGGGATTGCGGAACTCGAAGGCGTAGCGATGGGCCTGTGGCAGCGTGTCCAGAAAGATCTCGAATCGACGGGGATCGACGTCCCAGTGCGGGGGAAGCTGAAACAGGATCGGTCCGAGTTTGTCACCGAGAACCTCAATGTGGTCGAAGAATCTTGCCAGCGCCGGCTCGGGATCCCTCAGCTTCTTCATGTGCGTGATGAACCGGCTCCCTTTCGCCGCGAACAGGAAATTCGCGGGAGTCGATTCCCGCCACTTCCTAAGACCGCTCTTAACGGGAAGGCGGTAGAAACTGTTGTTCAGCTCGACCGTGTCGAAGTCGCGCTGATAGTAGTCGAGCATCTTAGACGCGGCCCATCGAGGTGGATAGTACCGGCCGATCCAATGCTTGTAGTGCCAGCCGGAAGTGCCGATCCTGACATCAGCGCTCATATACAAGGTCTCGCAATCGGGCATTGCAATCAGACGGCCCCATTCATTTATCTTGACAACGTCAAATTTATATTCATCACCCTGCGAACCAATCGCTGAGGACAGAAGCATTGCGGCGGCGCAACTTAATCAGCGGTTGATTACGGCTTCGCCGAACTACTCATCTTTCGGGAGATAACCGAGCCGTCGCATGACAGGGCCATGGTCCGCCGTGATCTTGAAAACTTGCGCCTCGGTCAAAACCGCATGCCAGGCGTCCGCGCGTCCCGACCGGAAAAAGAATTCCGCCTTTGATGGCTTCTCAGTGAACCCACGCGCCCTTTCCTGATCTCTTAAGCGTGCGAAGGTCGAGAACTCTACGGCTGTCCGCACGCGCTGCTCATCGCAGGGAAGGCCAAGTAAACGGATCGCGGCGCTGAAAGATTCCACCGGCTGCCGAAGCATATCCTCGTAGCGCATGAGATGCACGGGGAAGCGCGTCTGATCGATCCAACTCGATACATGCCGGCTCCATGTGGATAACCGCTGATTGACCTGGGGATGGAGCCGGGGTCCGGGCTTAGCCAGAGCGGCTTCGTCCATCCCCATTCGCTCAATGGCCGCATCCACAGTCATCGCATAATAGTGCGCGAACGATATCGACACGTCGAGGGGGTTCCGGACAAGGTACACAGCGCCCTGTGTCACATCCGCCGGGATCAGTGGCTCGTCTCCTTCAGCGGGCGGGCAAGCGTCATGAATTTTCAGATACAGGGTTTCGCGGCTTCTCCGCGCCAGAATGCGATAAGCTTCCGCGCGATACCACGACAGCTCTTCCTCTATCAGGTCCGAGCTCTCGATCATCAGCGCGCTGTCGATGAGCCAACGGTCCGCCGCATTCGACTGCATGTCGAGCGCGTTGATATCGACGGGCTGACCTTCGTCGCGCAGGTAATTCGTAAGGAACACCCGGAACCATGTGTTACCCGACTTCGGATAGGAAGCCAGCCACACGATCCGGCTCAGAGGGCGAACTCCGCTGCCGCGAGGTCGGCCAACTGCTCCGCGCACCAGGGGTCGTCGGACCAGGCCAGTCGGAAGACTCGGGTTTGCCAGGAGATCGCTTTCAGTTTGCGGGAATCGGTCACGGAAAGCTTCATATTGGCAGAGAATAGCCGGCGGTATGTGACGCCGGCGACTTCCATCACCTTCTCTCGGCCATCCAACAGCCGAATCTCACGTTTGCCGCCGCGCACCAGCGAAAAAATCGTGTTTGCTGGAACCGCCTGCCGAGCAAAGGCATCGCCCAACGGCAGCGAGTACTTCTCGATGGCGGGACGCGTTGGCCGGAGATCCGCGCGGTCGATCCCGAGATTCGCCAGGGAATCAGCCCACAACAGAAGGTGCGGCATGCCCGGCTGAACCAGCGGAACTGCATCCACCCGGATTGCGCACAGCTCATCGGCAAGGACACGATAACCGCGCTTGCTGAATGCGGCTGCCAGAGTTGACTTACCCGAGGCGGAATCACCGCCGAAGATCATCGCACCCTTTGGGGTGGCGATCGCCGCTGCGTGCAGCGGGAGAAAACCGCGCTGATGGAGGAGCGCCCCGAACGCAGTCCCCAATAGAAAGAGCCGAACCGTGCCGAACTCAACTCCCGGAGCCGGGTCTACCACGATCTCTACACCGTCCCGAACCAGGTACCGGCAGACCTTCGGAACGCGGAAAAGGAATTGACCCTGCGCCGCCTCATGCAGAGCGCCCTCAGCCGGGGAGTCTGCCAGACGTTCCGGTGTCTTGCCCAGCCGCAGATATATGTCGGGCGTCCCCGTCGCGCACGAGAGTTCGGGACATTCGAATTGCGAACCTACGGTCAGTCCGAAACAGGAGTAGGTATAAGCGAACAAGCTTTCAGTCTTGCCCTTTGCGCGCTAAGGACCGGTTCACGAAAGCAAACGATAACACGCGTCCAGGGCACGAAAGCAGAACAAAACGTCGGAACTGTTTGAAAAATATGGTGGGCTCGAGAAGACTCGAACTTCCGACCTCTTCCGTGTCAAGGAAGCGCTCTAACCAACTGAGCTACGAGCCCACAAAAGGCGGGAAATCACAGTATAACAACCTCATTTCGATCCTCTGGCAAAACCGAATCCCGAGATCGTCGCGAGCGTGGCCTGCACACAGATGACGAGCCCAACGCACCCGGTCCATCCCCACCGGTCCCAAAGCCAAGCCGGCGCCGCAGCGCCGAAACTACCGCCGATGTAATAACAAGTGACGTAAATTCCCACCGCCAGCGCGCGGCCGTGTTCGGCGGCCGTACCGATGTAACTCGTCGCGGCCGAGTTCGCGATAAATACCCCCGACGAAGCCAGAGTGAGTCCCGCCAATACAGCCGCGATGTTCGCGCCCAGCGAGATCGCCGCCCCTCCGGCGCACATCGCGCATGCCGCCAGGATGGCGGCGCGGTGCCCGAAACGGTCGATCGCGCGTCCTGCGAGCGGCGTAACCGCCGCTCCCACGAGATAAACGCAGAAAATCAGCCCAAGCGCGCCCGGCCGGAGCAGGAACGGTGGCGCCGCAAGCCGAAACGTCACATACGTGAAGAGCGCCACTTGGGTGAAAAGCACACAAAATGCTCCCGCGTAAGTAGCGGCCAGCAATGGGTTGCGCAGATGCCGCGCCGACGCGCGCCAGATCGCCACGCGATATTCGCGATGGTGGTGAAATGCGCGTTCCGTGGGAAGCCCCCGGGCCAGAAACGCTGCGATCGCGATTGCCGCGGTTCCAAGCAGAACAAACGTCCAACGCCATCCGAGATACTGCGCGGCGAAGCCGGAAATCACGCGCCCGCTGAAACCGCCGAGCACCGTCCCGCTTACGTAGGCTCCGACCGCCGAAGCAGCCCGTTCCACAGGCCATTCGTCGTTGATATAGGCGATGGTGATCGCGAAGACGCCTGGGGTGGCGAGGCCTTGCACGAAACGCCAGAAAATAAGCGCCCCGAGACTCGCCGCCATTGCGGCGGGGAGCGCAGTCAATCCCAGCAGCAGAGCCGACACGACAATGACCCGCTTGCGCCCGATTCGGTCCGCAACCTGCCCCGCGAATGGCGCCGCGATCGCGACCGCGGCAGTCCCTGCGGTAACAGTGAGAGTGACGTCCGCGTGGGACCGGTGAAAATAGCCCGCGAGCAGCGGCAGCAATGGCTGAGTCGCGTAGAGATTGAGAAATGCGCAGAAGCCCGCGAGCACGACGGGCGCTGTGGCGGGTACCCGGTGACTTCCGCTCAGCCCTTCGCTGTCAGGACCTTTCGGCTCCACGCTCGCGGCAGGGCTTTTCTGCTGTAAGACCGGTGCGGCAGGTATTTTCTGGTCATCCAGAGCGGGAACCCCGTACGCGCAAGGATAGCACTGGCCATTTTCGTGACGGATGCCCCATAGTGGGTCCGAATAATACCGGCCAAAGCCTGCGGCGTTCGGCAGGACCCGCTGCTCGGGCAGTGATGGGCCGTTCGGCCACATGTAGCTGATAGGAAAGGTCCTGGAATAATCTTTACGGGTATATAATTTTCGTAACGAAAACGCTTGCGACCTCGCCTCAATATCCAACTAATGATCCGCCCCTGGCTTGCGCTTGTCTTTATCCCGGCGGCGTTCGCGGCTCCGCCTCCCAAGGTCACTGTCGACGCGGCGGGGTTCGAGAAGAACGTTAAACCGATCCTGAAAAATACCTGTTCGGGTTGTCACAACGCTTCGGTGACATCGGGCGGCGTGAACCTGCTTCCTTATCTCGATGCTTCCACGGTGGCTGACGATCGGGCCTCCTGGGATCGGATTGTTCAGAAGATCGAGTCCGGCGAAATGCCGCCGAAGGGTATCCCTCGGCCCGCGCAGCCACAGATCAATGCGCTCCTAACGTTCGTCCGCGGCGAATTTGAGAAGGCGGACGCGGCAGTTAGACCCGATCCGGGCCGCGTCACCGCGAAGCGGCTAAACCGGAACGAATACCGCAACACGATCCGCGACCTGCTGACGGTCGATTTCCGCGCCGACAAAGATTTTCCGACCGACGATTCCGGTTATGGGTTCGACAACATCGGCGATGTCCTCTCGACGTCGCCGGTCCTGATGGAAAAGTATCTGAATGCGGCCGAAACTATCGCTTCCCGCGCGATGGGCGCCGACCCACTGCCGAAGAAGCCGATCGAGGTCGCATACGATCTGAAGCAGAAAAACCTGCGGCGGCTCGATTTCAGCACGGTGGAAGCTTCGCACCGCGTCGATTTTGACGGCGAGTACACGGTGATCTTCGGTTTTCCCGGCGAGCGCGCCGCCAACGCGAAGCCGGTGAAGATGGCGTTCTACATGGATGGTCAGCTCCTGCAGACCATCGATGTCGAAACGAAGCCCTCGAAGCTTGTCTACTTCAATCCGTTCTCCGACGCCCAGATCCGGCTTTACCTGCCCGAGGGCGATCACGTTTTCCGGGCGCAGTTCCAGGACGACGAGTTCATCAAGACCATCACGGATTCGAAGGACGCCTACAACGACAAGAAGAATAAGTTCATCGGTTCGATCACGTTCCAGGGGCCCTATCCGTCGAAAGTGGAAAAAGCCAGCCGTAAGAAGATTTTGATCTGTGATCCGGCGTCCGGTCAGGCGTGCGTCGAAAAGATCGTCACGAACTTGGCGCGCCACGCATACCGGCGTCCTCCGACGAAGGCGGAAATCGCGGGTCTGATGAAGTTCGTCGCGATGGCGAAGCAACAGGGCCAGACCACGGAGCAGGGCATTCAGCTGGCCTTGGAAACAATGCTGGTTTCGCCAGAGTTCTTGTTCCGCGTGGAGCGCGATCCGAATCCGCTCGATCCCGAGAAGACCCACCGGGTCTCGGATCTCGAGCTGGCGTCGCGGCTCAGCTACTTTTTATGGAGCTCGATGCCCGACGATGAGCTGCTGAGCCTCGCCGAAACAGGCAAGCTGCACGACCCCGCGACCCTCGACGCGCAGGTGAAGCGGATGATGACGGATCGAAAGGCGTCTGCTTTCGCCGACAACTTCGCCGGACAGTGGCTGGAAATTCGCAATCTCGACACCATCACTCCGGATCCGATGAGGTTCCCGGCATGGACGCCCGAACTGCGCGATGCGATGCGCGCCGAAACAAGCATGTTCTTCCAGTACGTGCTCAGCGAGAACCGCCCGATCGGCGATTTCATCAACGCGAAGTATACGTTCCTCAACGAGAACCTGGCGAAATTCTACGGAATTGAGGGTGTAAAAGGGCCGGACTTCCGTAAGGTCGACCTCGCAACGGATCAGCGCGGCGGCGTACTCACGCAGGGCAGTGTACTCGCCGTCTCCAGTTACCCGAGCCGTACATCTCCCACGATCCGCGGCAAATACATCCTGAATAACATCCTCGGCACTCCTCCGCCGCCTCCGCCGCCTGACGTGCCGGCCCTTGACGACAAGAACGTGGGCAGCGAAGTATCGCTTCGTAAGCAGCTCGAGGCGCACCGGGCCAATGCGGTCTGCGCGTCCTGCCACAGCAAGATGGACGTGCTCGGCTTCGGGCTCGAAAACTACGACGCGATCGGGAAATGGCGCACCGTGGACGGCAAGTTTCCTATTGACGTGGGCGGTACGATGCCGAGCGGCAAGAGCTTCAAGACCGCCGCGGAGATGCGGACCATCCTCACGGACAGCCTGCCGCAGGTATCGCGTTGCCTGATCGAAAAGATCATGACCTACGCGCTCGGCCGCGGCATGCAGCCGTACGACAATCGCACGATCGATCAGATCAACAAAGACCTGGCCGCCAACGGTTACGCGTTTCAGACCTTGATATACGATGTGGTTCGGAGTCTGCCCTTCCAGTCGCGGCGGGGCGAGCAGGTGACCACGCAGAAGAATAACCATCCCAAGGAGATCGCCGAACGATGATTACGCGCAAAGCGCTTCCCAGAAGAACGTTCCTGAGAGGAATGGGCACCGCGGCGGTGGCATTGCCGTTTCTCGACGCGATGTCTCCCGCGATGGCTGCGACAACAAAGCAGCCCGTGCGCATGGCGTTCTTCTATGTTCCGAACGGCATGATCATGGATGCGTGGAATCCGTCTTACGAAGGTAGGTTCCAGGAACTTCCCCGCACCCTGAAGGCGATGGAGCCATTCCGGGACGACATGCTGATGCTGGGCAACCTGACCCACAACACGGGTCGGGCGCTCCTCGACGGCGCGGGCGATCATGGACGCTGCTGCGGCTCGTACCTGACCGGCGTGCAGGTGAAGAAGTCGCTCGTCGAAATCAAAAACGGCATTTCGTTCGATCAGATCGTCGCCAACGAGATTGGCAAGCAGACGCGGTTTCCGTCGCTCGAACTGGGTATGGAAGATGCGCGCCAGGCGGGCGATTGCGATTCCGGATACTCCTGCGCCTACACCAACAACATGGCGTGGCGCAGTGAGACGCAGCCGTTGCCTCCGACGCTCGACCCCCGCGCTCTGTTCGAGCGTCTGTTCGGCACGGGCCAGCCGATGACGCCCGCCGAACGCGCCCGACAGGCGAAATACCGGCGCAGCATCCTCGATTACGTCACCGACGATACCCATAAGCTCGAATCCAACCTCGGACCCACGGACCGGCGCAAGCTTGACGAGTACCTTTCGTCGATCCGTGAGGTAGAGCGCCAGATCGAACGCGCCGAAAAAGACAATCAGCAGATCGATCCGCACATGGACAAGCCTTACGGAATCCCGGCCGATTTCGCCGAGCACTTCCGCATGATGTCCAACATGATCGCGATTGCTTTCCAGGCGGATCAGACCCGCATCGTCACGTTCCTGATGACACGGGAGGGCAGTTCACGGCCCTATCGCGAACTGGACATCCCGGACGGTCACCATCCGCTTACGCACCACCGGAATCAGGCGGAACTGATGGAAAAGGTGCGGCGTATCAACGAGTATCACGTTCGGCAGTTCGCGAGCGTCGTCGAAAAGCTGAAAGCGACGAAAGAAGGTGACGGCACACTGCTCGATAACTGCATGCTCGTCTACGGCGCGGGCCTCTCCGATCCCAATGCCCATCTGCACGAAGATCTGCCGACGATCATCGTGGGTAAGGGCGGCAACTACTTCAAGACGGGACGCCGCGTCGTGGCGCGCCGCGAAACTCCGATGTGCAATCTTTTCCTGACCATGATGGACCGCATGGGCGTGCACGTGGAGAATTTCGGCGATTCGACAGGGCGCCTCGACGGACTGGACTTGGCGTAAGCGATGCAGTTTGGCAGGGGAAAGCCCTCGGCGGGCGCGTTCTACGATTCCGACTTCACGACTATCGATCAGGTACTCGCGGTCGGGCTTCTGAACGGATTACAGGGGAAGAACGATCTTCGTGTCGCCATCGTTACGATGAGCCGGCCGAATCTCGCCGCGGTTGGATACATCGACATGGTGGAGCGCTATTACCGCGGACCGGCGGGGAATTTCGCGCAGGTGCCGCCCATCGGAATGCGCACCGTGGGAAGCGCCGGAGAAACGTCGCCCGCCTTTACAGCGCCGTTTCAGAACGCGAAGCGCCAGAACCGCGTGAAGACGGTGATCGACACCGGCGATCCCAACACGCTTTTCCGCAACTATCTCGAGGCGCAATACGACCAGAACGCTTTCTTCGTTCTCGCCGGTCCTGCGACGAATCTCGCGGCCGCGCTCGATTTCCGAGGCATGAAGGAACTCATCGCCGCAAAGGCGAAGTACCTCGTAGCAGCCCTGCCCTCAAGTTGCGTGCGCGCCGATGTAGCGGCCGCCCGAAAGCTTTTCGCGGAATGGCCGACCCGGATTATTGTCGCCGCCGACGACGTGGGCGAAGCCGCCCCGTTCCCCGGCGCGAGCATCGACAAAGAGTTCGCCGGGATCAATCCGGACAATCCATTTGGCGACGCTTACAAGGCATACAAGCCGATGCCGTACGACGCTCCCTCAGCGGCGCTTGCGGCGGCGCTGTATGCCGGACGTCCGAAGGAAGAATACTTCAAGGTCTCGGAACCCGGCGCGGCCACAGTCCGCGATGACGGGACAATCGCGTTTGCGCCGGCGGCCCAGGGCAAGCATCAGACCCTTAGCGTAGATCCGGCCCAGAAAGACAAGATCGTTCAGGCTTACGTTGAACTTTGCAGCGCCAAGCCGGTCCTGCCTCAGCGTTTCCGCCCCCCTGTAGCTGCCGATGGCAAGGCCCCGGATGCCAAGACCCCGGATGCAAAGGCCCCGGCCCCGAAACCCGCGGAACCCAAAGCCGCGGAACCCAAAGAAGAAATCAGGCAATAACGCCCGCTGTTAACTCTTCGCTCTGACGGCGCGTTCGTTGCGATAAACGACGCCGTCCTTCATCACGAAGATCACCTGCTGGGTGACTTTGATGTCGTCAGCCGGATTTCCGGGAACGGCCACGACGTCCGCAGCCATCCCGGGTTTGAGCGTTCCGACCCTGTCCTTGAGTCCCAGCAATTCCGCGGCGGCGCTCGTTCCCGCCATGAGCGACAGAGCCGTACTCATTCCGTCCGCCGCCATAAACGCGAACTCGAGGGCATTTTCGCCATGCGGATAAACCGTCGCGTCAGTGCCGAGCGCGATCTTTACCCCCAGCGCTACCGCGCGTTTCAGCATGGCATCCTGCCCCTGCACTGCGGCATCGGCTTTCGCCTGCACGAGAGGAGGGAATTTTGATTCGCGAAGCCCTACTTTGACCGTCAGCGTCGGTACGAGAAACGTCCCGCGATCGTGCATCATCCGCAGCGCCTCATCGTCGAGAAACGTCCCGTGCTCGATTGAGTCGATCCCGGCCCTAATGGCCCGCTTCGCCGCTTCCGCGCCATGCGCATGCGCTGCCGTCTTTCGGCGGAGCGTGTGGGCCTCGTCCACCAGCGCGTTGAGTTCCGCCTGACTCAATTGGGGAACATCCACATCGTCGGTCGGCGAGAGCACTCCGCCGCTCGCGCAGGTCTTGATCACGTCCGCGCCGTATTTGATGTTTAACCGCACGGCGCGCCGCGCCTCGTCGGGATTATTGATGACGCCATCCTCAGGTCCGCTTTCGTGCCCAAAAACGCCAAAACGAAACGAGTCCTGATCGTCGCAGTGGCCGCCGGTCGCGCCGAGCGCATGCGTCGCCACCAGCATGCGGGGCCCGGGCACGATCCCGGCATTGATCGAATTCCGCAGCCCGACATCCACGAAGCCATTGGCGCCTACATCCCGCACCGTCGTGAACCCAGCCATCAGCGTTTTTCGCGCGTTGACCGTGGCTCGGATCGATTTCTCCGCCACGGTCATCTGCAGGTCCCGCAGCATGGCGCCGTTGTAGTCCGGATTGAACTCAGAGGTCAGGTGCGTGTGGGCGTCGATGAATCCGGGCAGCAGGGTTGCGTCTCCGAGATCGATCGTCTCCGTCCCCGCGGGTGCGGCGCCTCCGACCGCCTGAATCTTTCCGTTCGCTACAACCACAATCCCGGGCGCGCCCAATTTTCCGGTGGCGCTGTCGAAGATTCGAGCAGCTTTGAGGACATAGGTCTGCGCCGCGCCTGCCCCGGCTATGGCCAGCCACGCAAAAGCAAGAGCGACTCGGGATGTAAGCATAAACGGCTGAGTGTACCGCATCACCAAGCCGTACTTCGAGCCCTAGGCGCGCAATTGAGGGATATCCGGGAACCGCGCGGCAAGCTTGGCTCGCATCTCGCGAGCGAGAGCGGGATTCTCGGCCGAATGATCGCGGTCCCGGGTATCGGCTTCCGAAAGCGGGCGCAGCCGGACCCTTCCGTCACCCAGATCTACTGTGTATTGCTGGCCGCCGCAGATCACGCCGGCTTCACCCTGACTGATCGGACGGAAAAGACTTGAGGTCTGCAGGCACTGAGAGAACGCGATACCCTCCCCCGCGCCGTCGCGCTCTTCGGATAACCACGGGACAAGGGAGGGGCCTTTCATCCATTTCGGGCAGGGCACACCGGCCAGATCGAGAATTGTTGGCGCGAGCGAGGTGTGGTCCGCCGTTGCCTTGATGCGCCTTCCCTGCGTTTGGCCGGGGGTGTGGATCATCAGTGGGACATGCAGCTGGGGACGCGTCAGAAACGGAGTTGCGTGCATGTAAATCCCCCCCTCGAAGCTTTCGCCATGATCCGCGCTCACGATGACCGTCGTGTTTCGCAGCTTACCGTCGTCTTCAATTTGCGCCATAAACTCAGCGAAGGCCGCATCGGCGTCGGATAGAAATTCGTCATAGCGCAGCCGCGCCTTGCTGACGAGGGGTTGGAGGTCGGGCGTATAGGGACTGTTGACCCGAACCGACTCCTGCTGGGTTTCCGTACGCATTTCGTCGGTTGAAAGAAAACGGCCCGCATGCTGTTCGTCCGGAAGATACGGATTGTGCGGAGCAAACACATGGACCCACATGAAATAGCCATCCGGAAGCCTCTTCATCGCCGCTCGCGCCTGGTTAAAAGTGAGGGACGCAGGAAAGTCCGATTTGAGGCGCCAGAAATAACGGCCGGCATATTTTTCGGCGGCGTCCGGCGCTAAATTGCGCAGTTTTGACAGGTCCCAGAACTCGGTATTGCGATTGCCGGGACCCTCAAACTGATGGAATGGCGCGGTGGCGTTCCAAAGGAGATGGTCGGCCGAGTTGTACGCCATATCCGGCAGCACGTTATATGCGTCAGCCAGATCGCTGTTGAAAAGGAAAACATTGGGATTGGAGACCACTGCGCCTGTCGCGAAGCCGCCCGCCTTCATTAAATGCGGCAGGGTCCGCGGCCGCTGAGCCTCGGAAAGGCGATCCTGAAGATGGTAGACGCGGTGCTCTGAAATCTGAAGGCCAGTCAGAATGCTCGCTACACTCGGGGTTGTGAATGTCGCGCTGGAATAGTAGTCGTCGAAAACCGTGCTGCGCGCGCCGAAGCGCTCAAGATGAGGGGTTGTCGGAAGGTGGTATCCGTAAAGGGACATGTCCTCCGCGTTCAGCGCATCGAACGTGATCAGGAGGATGTTACGGTCCGGACGGCGAGAAGCGCGAAGAGGCGGGTCCGCTGGCGCGCCGCGCATCTTGCCCACAACCGCCTCTGTGACAACAATCGCTGCGGCGGCTGCCCCAAGCCCGGCTGCGGCGCGTCGCGTCGTCGTCTCGGTCAGCGATCCGTCAAGACTTGCCCCAACCTTCGTGCGCGCTCGTCGGCTCAGCATCACGATCGCGAAACCGACATAGTACGTGAGGAAAACGATCCTTACGAGCGCGGCGGGAGGCGAGCCCACGAGAAGGAACCGGCCGAGCAGGATGCGAATGTCAACGAACGCTACGATGCAAACTGCGGTCTTTACCACGAAGTCCGCAATGCGCTCTCTTGAAGATGCGCGGTACATAAATGGCGCGATTGTGGCCGCCAGGACAGTGGCGCACAACGCTCCGACGAGTTCAATGGCGAAAAAGTAGAGGAAGACCTCGAACGTCAGGTCAAAGCCCTTCAGGTAGTAAGCCCAGCCACTGGCTTTATCCAGCACCGTTGGTATTGTCGCGATCGGAAGGCCGATCATGAAGACCGTTACCAAGCGGAGCCAAAACCTCACCCATGTCTGAAGGAAATTACCTGGTTTGGCGCTCAACTTTATTGAAGCTTAACATGAGCTGTAGTAAGGTGGCGATTGGGGTCCCGCTGTCTCGGAGGAGGAATTACCTGGAGATCTCTCATGTCTCCCGGCGGGCCAAACGGGGTTCAAAGAGTGTGCTGAAAGCGATCATTGTTGATGTCGACGGGACACTCTACTCTCAGCCGCCTGTTCGTCGGTATGTGGCTTCTCGCCTGTTTCTGCACGCCCTCCGGAGGCCCGCTGGCGCGTGGAGGACTGCCCGTGCGTTATCGGCTTATAGGCACGCTCAGGAAAGCCTCAGAGGAAGTTCCTCTCCAATTGCGGCGAATCTGCAATTGTCCTGGGCTGCCGAAAAAACAGGATACGGCGAGGATTTTGTGTCGGGCTGCGTGACGGAATGGATGGATCGCATACCCCTCCCCGCACTTGCCGCAGCAAGATATTCCGGAATCGTCACGTTTCTTGCGTGGGCTACAGAACGCGGTTTGCGTATCGCTGCTCTCTCGGACTACAATCCGCACGAAAAAATTCGCGCACTGGGGCTGGCCGATTTCTTCTCGGTAGTAGTACATTCTCAGGAACCCGAAGTCGGCGTATTTAAGCCGAATCCAAAAGGGTTACGCATCGCACAGCAAAGGCTTGACGCTCAACCGCATGAAGTGGTGTACATAGGAGACCGGCCCGAAGTGGATGGAGCCGTGGCGCTGACTGGCGGAGTAGCCGGTTTCATTCTTTCTCCAAAGCTGGTTCAATGCCCTCCGGGCGTCGAATGGGCCAGCGACTGGATGCAGATTCGAAGATTTGTCGAAGCCCGCATGGCAAATATCTCCGGAGGAACAATGTATGAGACTTGAAACAGATCCGCCGATGGCAGCGACAGCCGCCCCGACGCTTGCCGGACATGTCTCAATCGCCCGCTTTGACCACTGGGTCAAGAACGTTTTCGTACTGCCCGGCATCGTGATCGCGCTTAGCGTCGATCCGCCGAGGAATCTGTTTTGGCTGGGAGCGCACATTATCCTCGGGCTCCTGGCAGTAGGACTCGTTGCATCCAGCAATTACACAATCAACGAAGTTCTGGACGCTCCCTACGATCGGTGGCACCCGACAAAACGCCTGCGTCCGGTTCCCTCCGGCAAAGTCTCTATTCCGCTTGCCTATCTTCAGTGGATTCTTCTGATGGTGGCAGGCGTAGGAATCTCTGCGACGATCTCCACGCCGCTCACGATAACGATGATCGCGTTGTGGATTATGGGCATCCTGTACAACGTTCCGCCGATCCGGCTCAAGGATCGCGTTTATCTCGATGTCCTGTCCGAATCTGTGAACAACCCGCTGCGTATGCTGGCCGGATGGTACATGGTGACTTTCCTGTTGCCCCCGCCGGGTTCGCTGCTGGTGAGTTACTGGATGATCGGCTGCTACTTCATGGCGATCAAGCGCTTCGCCGAGTATCGCGAGATCGGGAATCCGGCTGTCAGCGCGGCATACCGCAAGTCATTTTCGGCTTATAGCGAACGTCGGCTCCTGGTTTCAATCATGTTCTACGGCGCCTTCGCGATGCTCGCGTTCGGAGGATTCGCGGCTCGCTACCGCCTGGAACTGGTGTTGGCGTACCCGCTCGTGGCGCTGGTTATGGCGGTGTACCTGAATCTGGCATTCAAGCCCGACGGAGCCGCGCATGCGCCCGAGTTGCTGTATCGTGACCGGTTTCTTGTGCTGTCCGTCGCCGCGTGCGCGGCGGCGTTGATGGTGCTGTACTTTGTCGATGTCCCAATGCTCAGGAGCTTCTTCAACTCCATTCCCTCTCCCATCCCCGCGCGGAACTAATGGGAACAGCTGTTACTGATCGGCCCGCGTCCGCGGAGCGCGATTTCGGCTTCGGGAGGGTCCTCGACTATTTGCCGAGCGTGCCCCTTTGCGGCGCGATTACGCTCGTCCTCATCGGCTTCTGGCTATTGCGGTCCCTGCCCACGCACTACTGGCTGGATGAGACCGCCACGTATTGGACTGTCAGCGGGGGATTGAAAAACCTGACGGCCCGATGCGTTGTTTTCCCGCTGTCCATTCCCTACGCCTTGCTGATCATGGGGCTGCAGCGCGTCTTCGGAATCGGTGAGGCTGTTGCACGCATCCCCTCGCTGATCGCGATTGTGGCCGCGACATTTATTCTGTTTCGCGAGGCGAAGTCGCAATGGGGTTCGGCGGCAGGCTGGTTCGCAGCCGTGTTGTTTGTTGCGAACCCCGACGTTCAGTTCCTTGCGGTCGAAGCCCGTCCGTACGCGTTGGCGCTGCTCTTCGCCGTGCTCTCGACGTCGCTCCTGCCGCGATTCTTCGCGAGCCCCGGATATCGGTCCGGAGCGCTCTATGCCCTGAGCGCTGCGCTGATGCTCAACTTGCACCTTCTTTTCGGGATTCTTCTGGCGGCGCATTTCGCATATGCGGTTTTCGAGTGGCGCCGCGGCCGGGCCCCTGCGGCGCGGTATGTCCTTGTTTCGCTGGCGTTGCTTGCCGTACTGGCGAGCCCTGTCGCGCTGCAATTGTGGATACTTCGAGGGAGTTCTCACGCGCATTCCTTTGCGCCGCTCCCCGGATTACAGGACCTGACTATCGCCTATTTTCCGATTCCTGTTATGATCGCGATCCTCGGGGCAGCCGGATGCGCAATTCTACTTTGTCGGGATGTTGCGCTGGGCCCTCTGACTTACCCCGCGGAACTCATACTGGCGGGGCTCGTCGCCTTTATTCCTCCGGCGCTGTGCTTTCTGATGTCCCGGGCGTTCAAAATCGGGTTGTTCTTGTCGCGATATTGGATTTCTAACGCGGGTGGTCTTGCGATTGTCTGCGGCGCGCTGATCGGACGGATTCGGCCCATTTCGATCGCTCGGGCGGCCATGCTCTGCGTCGTGTTTTTTCAGGCGGTGTCTCTCTTCACGCTGATATCCACCGGTCAGGGGCACACACTGCACCGCGGCGACTGGGCATCGGCGGTCACTTTCCTCGATCGAAACACCGCATCGGACGGAGCTCCGGTGTTAATGCGCAGCCAGTACATCGAATCCGATTTCAATCGGCTGGACCCGGTGAACGACAATCCGATGTTTTCGCAGTTATCGCGCTATCCCTCACGGTCCCGCATCATAGGCGTGAGCGCGTCCCTGAATGAACGTGACGTTCAGAGCAAGCTGGATTCGATCCTGAATAGCCCTGCGTTTCCCGGACGTATGCTGTTGGTTTCGTTGGACGGGCCGAACCCAATGGACCAATTGGTTGAATTCGTTGCTGGCCGCCTCGGGCCTGCGTTTTCGCTGCGGGAAATTGCGGGCTTCGATGGAGTTCACGTCTTGGAATTCAGAAAGGTCTCACAATGACGACGGCGATCTCGGAAATTTCCACGCACGAACTGGAAAACAAGGTTCTCGGCCTCTACAAAGACCTGCCGCTGGCCGGGCGTCTGTATCTGCAGATCCGGGTTCGTAACTACCCCAAAGCGATGTGGCGGCATCTTTCCGATCTCCGCGGAAGCGTCATCTCGCTTGGCGCCGGTTATGCTCTGTTGGAAGCGATGGCCGCTTTGAGGAATCCCGACGCGCGGATCACCGCCAGTGACGTAAACGCCGAACGTATTGCCACCGCGCGCAAGGCGCTGGCGGAGATCCCCAACCTCTCGCTTGACGTGATCGACCTTTGCGAACGCTTTCCGGAGGGTCGGGCCGATGCGTTTCTGCTCCTCGACGTCCTCCATCACCTTCCTCCGGCGGTGCAGGAAAGCGTCCTCGCGAACATTGCGCGGGCGCTTCCCAGCGGTGGCTCGGTGGTGATCAAGGAGTGTGGAACCCGTCCCGCATGGAAGAAATGGGTCAACTACCTGAACGACGCCATCGGCGCGCCTGGTCAGAAGACTCATCCGCGCGGCGAGCAGGAGTGGGTGAGCCTGCTTGAGTCCAATGGGCTGCGGAGTTCCAGCGTCCGAATCGACGCAGGGACGCCCTACGCTCATATCATGGTCTTCGGCCGAAAAGCCTGAACCGACCGGCCTATTGCATCCGCCAGGGCGATACGTCGGGCCACTGATCCAGATTGCGCTGCGCCCATGCGGCGTCGTGATCGCCATGGCACGCGTTGCACGAGTTCGGCTCCTTGTACTGAGTCGTCAGAAGCGGCGGCATGAAGCGGAACGTGTGAGCGCGGACGTTCACATTCGCGATCGTCTGTTCGATCTTCGGCATGTGGCATCCTACGCATTCTGCGCCGGCGCTGTTTGCGGCATGGCGCGTGTGCGCCGCCACATCCAGTTTCGGCCCGTTAGGTGAACCGGCGGCATGGCAAGTGAAGCACAGCGTTGATGCCGGTTTGATCGTATCCGCGTTGTTCTCTGTGCCGTGCACGTCGTGGCAATCGAAGCAGGTGATTCCGCGTTTATACATCTGGCTGAGCACGAAATCGTTCCCCTGCATTCGGTTCTTGTGCGCGTTGCCGTCGGGGAAGTGAGTGAAGGACGTCTCGCCGAGCTTGTGCTCCTCAAGGCGCCAGTAGTCGGCGAGCCGTCCGCCCGCAGTGAAGCCCACGGGCCAGTCGTAATAGCGGCCCTCGATGGGGTTCTTGAGCGGCTGTCCCTGCGTGTGGCACTGCATGCAGACGTCGTTGGCACGGACAGAATCGAGCCGCGACGGGTTCACGATATTCGCGCGCGAAGGCTTCGCCACATGATCGCTGCCGGGTCCGTGGCACTTCTCGCAGCCCACGTTCCACTCCACGACGCGATGCGTAGCGATGTCGTAGCCCACCGAATGGCAACCGTCGCAAAGCGGTCCTGTGGGGCGCTGCGCCTGATCTTCGGGATAGTGCGCGGTCCACCAGTCGGTTCCGGCCGCCGCGTGATAGGGGCGCCAGATTTTGTTTTCCACGTCCCATTGAGCAGGGTAAACGAAGTAATCATTCCCCCGCTGATAGAAATACCGCTGTTTCCATTTATCGCCGTAGACGAAGGCGACATCCGTGATCTTGAACGTCACAAGAGGATTCGGTTTCGAAAAATCGCCCTTTACGATTTCCGGATGCGCCTTCGGGTCCCGCACCACATTCGCCATGCGCGTCTTCGACCATCGCGCATAAATCGCTGGATGGCAGGTCCTGCACGCCTGCGAACCGGTGTACGTAGCGCCCGGAGCCGCGGACGCAGCCAGGAAAAGCACCGCGAAGAGCCTCATTGCAATCTAACGGTCCATCGGGTTCGGATACGACCCCAGCTCAATCAGCCATCCTTCCGGGTCCCGAAAAAAGATCTGATCTGAGCGGCGCTCCGGAACCACCTGCCTCCGGAAAATAACGCCTTTCTCTCTGAGCGCCGCCTCTGCCGCATCCATATCGTCAACCTTGAAGGCGATGTGGTTTTCGCGCGAGTTGATCTCCGAAGGCGGGGTATCGAACGGTTCATCGATGAGATGAATCTGAATCCCCGCTCCGTAAAGCCACGCGCCCGCGAACGAGAGTTCGGGGCGCGCGACTTCGCGAAATCCAAGCACGTCGACGTAAAATTTTCGCGTCTCCTCGAGTTTCCGGGTCTGCCGCGAAACGTGATGCAGTTTGCTGGGAACGATGGTCATTTCGTAGCGATGATAACGGACTGCTGTGTCTCGAGACGATGGATCTCGCACGAAGAGAAGCCCGCGCTGCGAAATGCGGGTTCGTATTCCGCGTATGTATAGGCGTCGCCCCCCCGCGTCCCGAAGAGCATCGTGAGCGCGAACCGAGCCGGTACCGGCGGCGAAACGCGATCCGCGTCCGGCACGAACTCCAGCGTCACCGCGCGCCCGCCGGGCTTCAGCGCCGCGCAGCACTTCGCGAGAAACGCTTCGTTCTTCGGCATTTCGAAATGGTGCATGAAGTTCGTGATCAGCACGACGTCATAGCCCGACCCGAAATCGACATCGAACGCACTGCCCGGAAGGGTTTCGTAGCGGTCGGCCACCCCGAACTTCGCGGCATGTTCCTTCGCGACCTCCAGAACAGCGGCCCAGTCCAGCGCCGTAATGCGCGCCTGCGGATTTTTCTTAGCGACTGTGATCCCGAACATGCCGTGACCCGCCGCGATATCCAGCACCTTGAGCGCGCCCGAGGCCGGGATCTGGCCGGCGATAAACTGAGCGGCCGGCATCATGATGGGCGCCATCGCGCGCGCGAACTGCACCCAGATCTCGTTGTTGTCGGCTACCGTACCCTCGCCGCCCATAACTGTGCCGCCCGCTCGCACGGCGCCCGTGAGGCCGCCAATCAGGCCCTGCACCATCTCCGGAGCGCAGAGGAACTCGGTGATGCTCCCCAGATATGCCGGCGATTCGCGGTCGAGGAAAAACCGCGACTCCTCCGAATTCTCATACCGCCCGTCTTTCTTTGAAAGAAAACCGCCGACCACCAGGCTGTCGCAAAGGATCCTTACGCCCCGCTCGGAAGCGTTGCACTTCGCTGAGATCTCAGCCGCCGAAGAGGTTCCCTTGCCTATAACAGTGAACACACCCAGTTCGATAGCGCTCTTCAGCGCGGCCGTCTCCTGGTAGGCGCGGAGGGTGTCGAAAACCCGCATCGGGGTGAGTTGCGTCGTTGGAGTCATCGAGTAGATCGTATCGCGCCGCTACACTGAGTGTTGTTTCGCTTCTGTGACGTCAGCCTCCCGACGCCGCTTGATCGGGCCTTTACGTACTCCCTTCCCGAAACGCTGCGTCATCGCGTTAAGCCCGGCGCCCGCGTCATCGTTCCGTTCGGTCCGCGCCGAATGACCGGCGTCGCGCTGCGGGTCCATAACGAAGCTCCCGACATCGCCGTTAAAGACGTATCACGCCTGATCGACGCCGAACCCGTTCTGAGCGACGAACTCATCTCGCTCGCCCGCTGGATTGCCGGATACTATTGCGCCCCGCTGGGCGAAGTGCTGCGGTCGATGCTGCCGCTTGCGGCGGAGATCCGATCCGGCAAGATCTATTCCCTTACCGATGCCGGACGCGACGCATCGAAGCAGCTTTCGATTGACGCCTCCGCCGACGATTCGCTGAATCAGGTGATGCGGATGCTGGAAGCGCGCTCCGTTTCCGCGGCGCACCTCAAGCGCAAGGTCCCGCTGGCCGATCGCGCGCTGAAGTCGCTAGAGCGAAAGGGCTGGATCGTGGCCGAGCAGGTTCAGCAGGAGCGAGACCCGCTTCGGGCGCCCGCGGCGAAGCTGCGCATTACTTTAACCGGCGCGGAACCTGCGACCAGGCTTCCGAAATCGGAGCGCGAGCTACTGGCCTATCTCTCGCTGCATCCGGGCTCACACAATCTCGCTGACCTCGAATCATCGGTGCGCAACGCGAGCGTGGCGGCGCGTTCTTTGGCGCGCCGAAAGCTGGTTGAGCTAAAGCCCGAACCGATAACGATTGATGCCGCCCCTCTGCGCGCCCCGCATGATCTCAATACGGCGCAACGCAACGCTTTCGATCTCATTCAGGCGGGCATCGAATCCCGCAAGTTCTGTCCATTCCTGCTGCACGGCATTACGGGATCGGGCAAAACAGAGGTCTATCTCAATGCGATTGACGTTGCCCTCGCCTGCAAACGCAGCGCCTTGTTGCTCGTGCCGGAGATTGCTTTAACGCCCGCGATGGCGGGCCAGTTCTATAGCCGGTTCGGAGACCGCGTGGCGATCCTCCACAGCGCTTTCAGCGACTCCGAGCGCGCGGACCAATGGAGGCGCATTCGCGCCGGTGGCGCCAGCGTCGTAGTGGGAACGCGTTCCGGCGTGTTCGCGCCCGTCCAAAACCTCGGGCTGATCGTCGTAGACGAGGAGCATGACGCGAGCTATAAGCAGGAAGAGACGCCCCGCTACAACGGACGCGATGTGGCGATCGTCAGGGCTCAGGCGGCCAACGCATCTGTGGTTCTCGGCTCCGCAACCCCCAGCCTGGAGAGCCGCTATAACGCGTCCACCGGCAAGTACACGCTGCTCGAACTTCCGAACCGTGTCGCCGAACGCGCGCTGCCGAAAGTCCACATCGTTGACATGCGGCAGGAGTTCCTCGAAACCCGCAAGCACGCCACGTTTTCCCGCGCCTTGCTCGAGGCCATTCGCGACCGACTCGCGAACAACGAGCAGGCGATGGTGCTGCTCAACCGTCGGGGCTTCTCTAGCCATGTGGCCTGTCGTTCCTGCGGCGCGCGCGTGGAGTGCGTCAACTGCGCCGTCACCCTGACGTGGCATCGCAGAGATCGCCGCCTGCTCTGCCACTATTGCGGATACGCCGAGAAAGTCCCGAGCGTCTGCCCCAAATGTCAGAGTGAACACATCAACTTTCTTGGGTTGGGTTCGGAGCGTGTTGAGGATGAACTGCACGCGGAATTCCCGCAGGCGCGCATCGCGAGGCTCGACCGCGATACCGTAACCGGCAAGCGCCAGTTCGAAGACATCCTGCGCAATTTCCGCGACCGCAATTTCGACATTCTGGTGGGAACCCAGATGATCGCCAAGGGCCATGACATCCCGAATGTGACGCTGGTGGGCGTCGTCTCGGCTGACGTCGGTTTAGGCATGCCCGATTTCCGAGCCGCTGAACGAACTTTCCAGTTGCTCACTCAGGTCGCGGGGCGAGCCGGCCGCGGTGACCTGCCCGGCGTCGTCTACATGCAGACGATCAATCCGGATCATTACGCTGTTCGCCTCGCCGCCGAACAGGATTATCCGGCGTTTTTTGAAAAGGAGCTGCAGTTCCGCCGCTTCATGCGGTATCCGCCGTTCAGCGCCATGGCGAATCTTCTGGTGCGCGCCGGGAAACAGGAAGACGCGCTGCGCATGAGCACGGAACTCGGCCACCGTCTCACGCCCGCGCCCGAGGACATGAAAATCATGGGCCCTGCCGAGGCGCCGGTTGTGAGGCTCAAAGCCGAATATCGTTATCAGTTGTTGATTAAATCCGGCAGCCGCAAAGCGCTGAACGCGCTGCTGAACGCCGCCCGCGATTTCACTCGCGAACGTAAATGGCCTGCCACCGCGCTCGTGATTGACGTCGATCCGTTGACTCTGATCTGACGGCTACCGGCTGGCCGGAGGAATCACGTTATTCATGCGCGCGTACACCACCATCTGACCGTAGTGATCGAAGGTGTGCGACAACATGATACTGGCGCTACTCGCCCGGGCGCGATTGGCCTTGGGATTGAACGGGTCCGGCGTCTCCTGCATGACGTTCTCGTTGGTCAGGGTCGCGATCGCCTGGTGCGCGTGAGCGAAGGCCTCCTTCAGATATTTCACGATGTCTTCCTTGCTGCGGACGCTGTCGGGTCCGTTCTCGCCCGCGGCGGTGATTGGTGCCTCGGTTTCCTCGAGCATGCCGGTCGCGAGGACATGCAGTTCATAGGCGATGTGCTTCGCCTGCTGCGCGAATGTGCGAACCCCCTTAAATTCGCCGTTCGTCGGCGCGAACGAGAACTTGTCGGCGGGCATCGCTTCTACAAGGGAAACGACTTCCTTTTCCGTATTCGAGAGCTCACGATCGAAGACGTTGCTCGCGCTCGGAGCCTCCGCGGCCCCCAGCGAAGCGCATGAGAGAACAAGAAGCAGAGAGACTTTATTCCCGCTCATAGTTTTCTCAGTTTAGTAGAATTCTGACCATGACGCGACGAGACGTGATCGCTCTTGCCGGCGCCGCGCCGCTTGCGCAGCGCGCTGCGGCCGCCGCCCAGCCCGGCGTGAAACTCGGTATCGACCTGTTCAGTATTCGCTCTCAGGGCTGGACACCCTTCCAATATTTGGATTACTGCGCGGCCCAGGGCGCCAAGGTAGTCCATTTCTCGGAGATTCGTTTTATCGGAAATCTCGAGCCGGAGAATCTTCGAAAGGTCGGAGCCTACGCCAAAGAGAAGAATATCGAGGTCGAGATCGGAATGAAATCGATCTGTCCGACTTCGAAGATGTTCGAAGCGAAAGAGGGAACAGCGGAAGATCAGCTTGCGCGGATGATCGTTTCGGCGGGCATCGTCGGGTCGCGAATCGTGCGGTGCGTGCTCGGAAGCGCCGAGGACCGCAAGCCGGGCCCCATCGACAAGCACATCGAAAGCATGGTAAAGGTGTTGCGCAACACGCGATCGCGCGCCATGGACGCCAATATCAAGATTGCGATTGAAAACCATGCGGGAGATATGCAGGGCTGGGAGCTGAAGAATCTGATTGAAGCGGCGGGAAAGGAATTCGTCGGCGCCTGTCTCGATTCCGGCAATCCCTGCTGGACTCTCGAAAACCCGCACACAACTCTTGACGCGCTTCATCCTTACGTCCTTACCAGCCACGTGCGCGACAGCGCCGTCTGGCGAACGCCGCAGGGCGCGGCGGTCTCGTGGGTACGCATGGGCGAGGGCAACGTCGATATCGACAGCTACTGCAGGAAATACGCGGAACTCTGTCCCGGACGCGCCCTGTCGATGGAATGCATCGTCATGGGGCCGAGGATGTTCAATTACAAAGACGCCGCCTTCTGGGATGCCTATCGCGATGTTCCCGCATGGAACTTCGAGCGATTCGCCGAGATCGCCGAAAACGGAAAGCCGTACACGATTCCGCCCGTTGCGCGCGGGGATGCTCCGCGCAGGGAGCGCGAGGACTTAGAGGCGAGCATCGCCTATACCAAGCGACTGCTCAACCTATGACGAGCCGACTTTCACGGCGCCGCTTTTTGGGCGCGCTGCCGGCCCTGGCTGCGCCTGCTTTCGGCGAAACAAAGCTGGTCAAAATCGAAGCCGTCGAAGTCTGGGAATACCGCGGCCATCGACAGGCCGTGCGCGGCGTCGACGCTCAGTATCAGGTCAACCCCCTTTACATCTACGACGAACTTCGTCCCGCGCCGTATAAGGACAATCCAAACCCCGGCGCCCCGCAGCCAACAGCGGTCAGCGCCTACTACGTGCGCATCAAAGCCGAGAATGCCGAAGGTCTCTATGGGCCGATTGAGAAGGAAGCGGCCATCGTCGTTGACGAACAGCTCAGGCCTTTCCTGATCGGCAAGGACGCGCTCGCGCAGGAGAAGCTGTGGGACCAGATGTACCGCTCGAACCGCCATTCGCGCCGGGGCCATTTCCTGATGGCGATCAGCGCGGTCGATAACACGCTCTGGGACCTGCGCGGCCGCTATTTCAAAACGCCGGTTTATCGATTGCTCGGCGGCCCCACGCGTTCGGAAGTCGAGGCATATGCAAGCTGCCTCGGCTTTTCGCTCGAGCCGGACAAGGTCCCCGAGCGTGCGTTGCAGGTCAAACAAGACGGCTTTCGTTTCCAGAAATGGTTCCTCGCCTACGGGCCGGGCGATGGCTACGAAGGACTCAAGAAGAACGTTGAACTGGTCCGTCTTCTTCGCGAGACTGTAGGTGAAGAAACCGAGTTGATGTTCGATGTCTACAGCGGCTGGAATCTTCCTTACGCGCTCGAATGGGCGAAACAAGTCGAGAAATATCGCCCGCGCTGGATCGAAGAGGCCACGCAAGCGGAGAAGATCGGAGCCTTTGTCGAACTGCGGCGCGGCACCACGATTCCCGTTGCATCCGGCGAGCACATCCAGGGGCGGTGGGAAGTCTACGATTACCTCAAGGAAGGCGCGCTGAGCGTGATCCAGTGCGATCCCGAGTGGTGCGGCGGGATCAGCGAACTAACAAAAATCTGTTCCCTCGCGACCATCTTCGATCTGCCTGTGATTCCACACGGCCACAGCCTGCACGCCGCGGTTCACACCATTGCCAGTCAGTCGCCTGCCGTCTGCCCGCTGGCCGAATACCTGATCATCAAAATGCGCTCGTATTACCATTTCGAGAAAAATCCGCTCGTCCTGAGAAACGCGCGCTTCACGCTGCCGGACAGCCCGGGATTCGGTATCGAATTGGACGATGCAAAAATCGAGAATCGCCAGTTAATGCGCGGGAGTTGAATCAGAGTCGGTCGTTTCGCTGATAGACCCGAACGTAATCGATTTCGAAGGCAGCGGGAAAAGGCGCGCTCTGGTCAGGATACTTCGCGGTGATGCCTCCGACCGCAAGGCTCACCGCGAGATACATCGGCTGGTGCGGCACGCCCGTAGTCGAACGAAACCGCTCCTTACCGTCAACGGTCCAGACAATGCGATTCTCGTCCCACTCGATCGCAACAACGTGAAAACCATCCGACAGATTCCCAACCTGATACGACCCGCTGAAAGAGCGCTCCGTCTTCTCGTCGCCCCACCGATTCGCGAACAACGCATTCGATGACTCGTTGCTGACGACGTCGTAGATATCGATGGACGGAGTCTCGCCGGATGCCGTCGGCAGCAGCCAGAACTTCGATTCGAGACCCTTGCCAGACGCCGCCCGGCAGCGAATCTCGAAACGCCCGTAGGTCTGAGCGAACGAACCTTGGGTCGTCATGATTCCGGACGTGAATTCGCGTTGCCTCCCGTCATAACGAGCGAGTTCGCGCCGCGCCGTGATTCGGGCGATGCCGTCTTTCACGTCGATGGCCGCGGGAACGTAAGCCTGGCCCTCGCGATTGCGCTCGTGTCCCCAGGGATCATGCGGCTCCCATCTCGGAAAGGCAAGCTCGCGATCTGTGAACTCATCCCGAAACGTAAGAGTCCACTTCGCAGTGGGCTGCCCTGCAAGGCCAGCGCACGACGCAAGAAACGCAAACGCGACTATAGCGTGCCGTTTCAATATGCTCTGGACGAATTCGAAACCAAATCCGGTACGCCTTTGCGGCATTATATGTTGAGATTCGCCATCCAAACATGATTGGCATCGAATTGCTGGGCGGTTTTCGAATCACGCGCGACGGTCACGCGCTCGCCGAGCCGTTCAGCGCGCGTCTGCAGTCGCTTGTGGCGTACCTCACTCTTCATGCCGGGACTGCTGTCTCGCGCCAACAGCTCGCTTTTTTATTTTGGGCGGATTCGCGTGAAGCGCAGGCGCGCACCAACCTAAGGCAACTGTTGCATCATCTGCGCACGGCCGTGCCCGATATCGATCGATACCTCGACAGTGACGCTCAGACGCTCGGTTGGCGCAATGACGGCGATTGGATGCTGGACGCGGCGGAGTTCGCGCGGAGCGCCGCTGAGGCGAAGGATCTTAACGCCGCGTCGCGAGCCGCTCATCTGTATAAAGGCGACCTCCTTCCCGGAATTTACGACGACTGGATCGACCCGCACCGCGCGCGATTGAGCAGCGCTTATGACGAACTGCTCGAAAGGCTCTGCAATCTTGCGGTGGACAGCGGCGATTTCCCCGGCGCAATTGCCCACGCCGAAACCAGGCTAAGCCGCGATCCCCTGCGCGAATCGGGTTATCAAACGTTGATGCGTCTCCACGCCCGCCGGGAAGATCGCGCTTCCGCGGTCGCCGTGTTCCAGCGATGCGCCGACGTACTCAAACGTGAATTAGGAATCGAACCGGGCCACGCGACGAAACGCCTGCGCGACCAGATCATGGATGCCCGTCTGCCCGACGTCCCAGCGCCGGTTGCGCCAGTCTCTGTCCCGGACACGCCTCTGGTCGGACGCGCGAACGAGTTGCGCCATCTCGATGCGCTCTGGGATGGATCGGGCCAAGATCAGGCAGTTATGTTGGTGCTGACTGGCGAACCGGGCGTCGGCAAAACGAGACTCGTGCGGGAATTACAGGGACACGCGCTTCTTAGCGGAGGGACAGTCGCGTGGGCGTCCTGTTATTCGTCGAGCCAGGCCCTTGCTTACAGTGCCGCCGGGGACTGGCTCCGGAACCCTGCGATTCGAACGAACATCCAGAAACTGACCGCGCCCGAGAGGGCATATCTCGCCCGCATTGTGCCCGAACTCGCCTCCGACCAGGCGCTTTCCGAACCGCCATCCGCATCCACCGAATCCTGGCAGCGTCGGCTATTGTTCGACGCAATGTCCAAAGCCGTGCTCGGCCCCGGACGCGCGATTCTGCTGGTTATCGACGATCTGCAATGGTGCGACTCCGAGACACTCGAATGGCTTCAATATCTGTTGCGTCAGGAATCCGCCGCACGCGTTCGGGTAGCTGCAACGGCGCGCATGGACGAGATCCCGCCGGATCACGCTATCGCAAACGCCATGCGCGACCTGGTGCGCCGAGGACAAGCCGCTGAGATGGAAATCGCTCCACTCGATGAACACGAAACGGTGGCTCTTGCGGAGGGAGTGGCGGGCTCTGGCCTCGATCCGGAACTTGCAGAACGGCTTTACTCGGGCACGCGCGGAAATCCGCTGTTCATCCTTGAGACGGTGCGCGCGCGCGGCAACCTTGCTCCGAAGGTCCATGCGGTGATTGCCGGGCGTCTGGCCCTTCTGGACGAGCATTCGCGTGAACTCGCGTCTGTCGCAGCGACGATCGGACGGCCCTTTTCCATCGAACTCGCGGCGCGGATCGTTGAAGTGGACGAAGACGTAGCTGTGCGGGCCATCGACAATCTTTGGCGAAATCGAATCCTGCGTTTGGAGGGCGAAGACCGATACGACTTCGTTCACGGCTGCTCCCGCGAGGCTGCTTACTCGCAAATCGGCCCTGCCCGCCGGAGGCAGTTGCATCGGCGCACCGCCGAAGCGCTCGAAGTCCTGGCGGGAGACGAATCGGCCGCACATATCGCGACTCAATACGAACACGCCGGCCTGCCGCTTCGCGCGATTCCGTGGTATCAGCGGGCAGCGGCAGTAGTGCGCAGGCGGTTTGCTGAGGGTGAAGCGATCGGCTCCCTGACGCGGGCTCTGGCGCTTCTCGAAAAGCAACCGCCTTCCGCCGAGCGGGACCGACTGGAACTGGATCTTCTGGCGTCCCTCGGCCCTTCTCTGAGCGCCACGGAAGGATTCGCTTCGGAGGCCGCGGGTAAGGTGTATGGACGCGCCCGAATCCTCTGTGAGTTGATTGGCGAATCTACGGGACAAGCCAGAGTGTTAGGCGGGTCCTGGTCCTTCCATATCGTGCGCGCAGAGATCGAGATCGCCCGGGAGATTGCGGAACGCTATCGCGCGTTAGGCGAACGCACGGGCGACCCCGCCCTTTGGTCGGCCGGAGTATTCACGGTCGGAAGCACCAGTTATTTCCGCGGTGCTCTGACCGACTCGCGTTCGCAACTGGAGCGCTCGAACGAACTGGCCGCGCAATGCTCTGAACGCTTCTTTGCGCTGGGTCCCGAAGTGGGAGTATTTTCCCGGAGCCACCTGGCGCACGTCCAATGGCTCCTTGGCGACAGCGCTGGCGCGCTCGACGAATCGAACCGGGATCTGGAGCGGGCCGAGCATCTTTCTCATCCCTTCAGCCACGCGCTGGCGCTCGCGTACGCGGCTATGCTCCATCAGTTTCGCGACGATCCGGGCGCCGCGCGAGATCGCGCCGAGGCTGCTGCCTCTCTGTGCCGCCGCTACGGATTTCGCTACTACCTGTCCTGGACTCCCATCATTATCGGTTGGGCCAGAGCGCGGTCGGGCGATATCGCGGCGGGTCTGGACGAGATGCGCAATGGATTCGACGCGCTGCGCGCCACGGGCGCGGCCATACGCGCGCCGTTTTACCTGGGATTGATCGCGCAGGTCTGCGGTTGGAACCGGCAGCCCGACGCCGGCCTGAACAATCTCCGGGCTGCTCTGGAAATCGGCGAACGGACAGGCGAAGCATGGCCGCATCCCGAATTGCAGCGCATCCGCGGCGACCTGCTGCTGCAAACCGGCGACCGTAGCGAAGCGGAAACCTCCTACCGCAATGCCGTGCGGCTCGCCCGCCGCATGAGCGCCAAAGCCTGGCAGGAGAAGGCCGAAAATTCTTTGGCGAATTTACGCAGTTAGAACGGTAGGGGGAACGCTGTTAGAACGGCTGGTTCCTTAGTCTGTTTCCTGAGGAGACTCGAATGGATACTCAGAAGCTGAAATCAGGCGTACGGGGCGCGGTCATCGAGGCCGGAGACGCGGCGTACGAACAGGAACGCAAAGTGTATAACGCGATGATCGACCGGCATCCGCGGATTATCGTCAAATGTCGGGATGCTGCCGATGTCATGGCGTGTGTCCGGTTCGGACGGGAAAACAACCTGCTCGTCTCGGTGCGGGGCGGCGGTCACAACGCGGCGGGCCTGGGCGTTTGCGATGACGGTCTGGTCATTGACCTCTCGACGATGCGAGACGTCCATGTCGATCCGAAAACATCCACGGCGCGTGTCAGCGGCGGCGCGGTCTGGGCGGACGTGGATCATGCGACGCACCCCTTCGGGCTGGCCGTTCCGACCGGCTTCATCGCGTCAACCGGCGTTGGGGGGCTGACTCTCGGAGGCGGAATTGGGCATCTGACCCGGAAATACGGGCTCACGATCGACAACCTGATCGCCGCCGATCTCGTGCTTGCCGACGCGACCTTCGTCACCGCCAATGAGTGGCAGCATGAAGACCTGTTCTGGGCGATCCGGGGCGGTGGCGGCAACTTCGGGGTAGTCACGTCGTTCACGTTCCAGGGCCGTCCCGCCCACACAGACTACGCGGGGCCGATGCTGTGGCACATCGATCAGGCGCCGAAGGTCCTGAAGTGGTATCGGGATTACATCCGGCAGGCTCCGGATGACGTAAACGGTTTCTTCGCCTTCTTAGTCGTACCGCCGGGACCGCCATTCCCCGAGCACCTGCACCTGCGGAAAATGTGCGGCATCGTCTGGTGTTTCACCGGTCCGCATGATAAGGCAGACTCCGTTTTCCGGCCGATTCGCGAGATGTTCCCGCCCGCGCTCGATTTCGTGGGTCCGATTCCGCATCCGGCCCTGCAGAGCATGTTCGACCCGCTTTATCCGGCGGGGCTGCAGTGGTACTGGAAGGCCGACTTCGTCAACGAGATCTCGGACGCGGCCGTCGACGCCCATATGAAGCACGGGCCGGAGTTGCCGACCATGCTCTCGACCATGCATATGTATCCGATCAACGGCGCTGCCGGGCGGGTAGGCTCCAATGACACGGCGTGGAGCTATCGCGATTCCAACTGGGCGCAGGTGATCGTGGGAGTCGATCCGGACCCGGCGAACCGCGAGAAGATCACGTCGTGGGCGCGCGGTTACTATGATGCGCTTCACCCCCACTCGGCGGGTGGCGCGTATGTGAATTTCATGATGGAGGAAGGTGAGGAACGCATTCATGCGACCTATCGCGGCAGCTATGATCGCCTCGCCATGATCAAGGCCAAATACGATCCGGACAACTTCTTCCGGGTGAATCAGAACATCAAACCCGTGGCGAAGTAGTCAGGATTTCCACAGCAACTCGGCATCGGAGCGGCGTACGTAGTTCGCTTCGATCGCCGCGGGCTCGGAGACGCCGCCGTTTGCGAGCCGCTGCATCGCGATGCGTGCGATGGCAGCGGCGAGCGCGCGGGGCGCGCGGGTCATTGTGACGGAGGGGAAGAGTTCGGGGTCCATCGAGATCCATTCGAAGTCACGCCCTTCGAGGAGCGAGACAAGCTTCGGAAATGGCGCGACGATCTCGGGTACCACGGGCCGCCCGGCGCTGTCGTATAGACCGCCGTAGACTTCGCCACGGCGCGCGTCGATCACCGGCGCGCGCAATGCCGCTGTTCCAAAGGACGACAGCGCCTCGAGATTCGAGATCGCGATGGCGGGTTTGCTGAGCACTTCGGCCAGGCCCTTGATCGCGGCGAGTCCAATGCGGACGCCGGTGAATGAGCCCGGCCCCGATGCGCCGGCGAAGAGATCAATCTCGGCAAGCCGGACGCGCTGCCGTGCGAGGAGGGCCTCGATCTGGGAAAACAGCGCGGCGCTGAAGCCCTGAGGTTCGTGTAGGAGGATCTCTTCTTTCACCCCGGCGCCGTCACAGAGGGCGATGCTGCCGAATGCGGCCGTGGTATCGATTGCGAGTGTGATCATTCAACGGTTCAGTGTGAAGTTCCGGTCCAGCACGTAAACCTTGCCCAGGCCGTTCATGCCCATCAACCGGACATGCAGCGCGGCGGGGTAATCCGCGGCGATGCCGGTCGGAATCCGGAATATCCCCTCAGGACCGCTGCCCACCACACGATAGCTACGCTCCGAAACCGAGACCTCGGCGGTCCACTCGTACATCATCCGGTCGAGCGCTTTGGATCTGCGCTTGAGCTTGACCGCGAACCGAACGGGCAGCCCTAACGAAAGCGTGTCGGTCGTCGGCTCGACGATCTCGAAAGGCACTTTATCGGGATTGCCTTCGGTCTCCTGCAACTGAAGTGGAGGATCACGCGAGTCGAATTTGTAGCTCTTGAGCATTGACGCCTTCGTGCCCTCACGCGAGATGTGGAGCACCCAGTCGTGAGAGGAATCGGGCGGCGTCACGGTGTAGACCGCGCCTTTGTTCTTCTCCTTCGATTTCACGTGGTCGCCGGTGGCGGGGTTGAGCCATTCGACGTCGTAGCCGTGCGGTTCCACGTTCACACTTACAGGCCCCGAGGGCTTCTCGATGTAGATCACGTACTCGACCCCGTCGAGCGCCAGTCCTCGTCCTTGGTCCGAGTCGAAGAAGGGCTCAAGCTCCCAGTGGCGCGTATCATCCATAAAGTCGTACCAGATCTTCATCTGATTCGCCGCTTGTTCATTGGGTACGACCGTATCGGGATACTGACCATTAACCGTCGCATTCCACAGCCTCCGGCGGAAGGTGTCCGCGTCCTTCGTGTCCCAGCCGAAGTCGTTAACAGATGGGTACTGGAAAACCTGCTGCTCGATCGCGCCGATCTGGTCGTCTGAGGTCCTATAGCTGCGATAACGGAGCCAGCCGTCGTCAGCTAACGGCGCCGAGGTGATGTTGGCGCGGCTCGAACGCGTCCGCTTGTAGGGATCGAGGTTTGCTTCGAACTCCGCGATCTCCTTCAGCAGTTCGCGCCCGGTGTCGTAGGTCTCCCATCCTTCGAGACCCTGCCAGGTCACATCAAAGGCAGCCAGACGCGAGAGCGCATAGGTGAACCATTTCTGCCTGTCTTCACGGGTGGGCAGAAGGCGCGTCATCAGCCCGTTCGGACCAAAGAAGGCGATATCCACGATGATGCCCTTCTGGTTGGCGTAGCGGATCTTGTCTTCTGCCGCGTGGAAGAGATCGGGGGACCGGAGCTGAGCGGCGACTGAGTCGTCAATCAGGACGACGCCGAGATGGTTGAAATGTTGCCCCGCCCGCGCATCCACCAGGGATCGCCACGCGCCGGCGTCCATGGACGCGAAGTTCGTCACGATCGCGCCCATCCAGAGATGGGGCGTCAGGACATTGCCCTCCACGAGCGCGAAGTGATGCAGATTGGCGGCGCGCAGCCAGCCTTTCCGATCGTTGGCCGAGGCGGTGAAACGGCCTTGCTTGCCGTTGAAGGCGTCAAGGGCGCTGGTGAGCCGATACGTGTGCTCGCCGGTTTCCGTGGGCGTGTAACGGATCACATATCTCGATCCACCGTCCCAGAACGCGTTCACCAGCGCGGTGCTGGCGGCGGGGGAGCGAAACTCCGCATGCAGGTCGACCACATGATCGGCTGGCGCAGACGGGATGTCGAAGACCAAATCGCACGGCGTGTAACTCAGGGTTGGGGGGCAGACAGTCTGCCCCCACGCCGCGAACGCCAAGAAAGGCGCGATCGTGGCGACTCGGAAGATCATGACGTCCGATACCACTCCAGAGTCCGGCGCATTCCTTCTTCAAAAGTGTATTGCGGTTTGTAATTGAGGTCGCGAGCCACGGATGTCGTGTCGGCTTGGGAATCACGGACGTCGCCTTCGCGCGGCTGACTATAGTTGGGCGCTATCGATACGCCTTCGATCTTGTTCAGCAGGCTCCACGCCTCATTGAGCGTGATGCGTCCGCCGTTTCCGCCGTTGTAGACGCCACCGGAAAAGGATGCGGGGGCCCTGGCGGCGAGCAGGTTGAGCCTGACGACGTCCTCGACGAAGGTGAAGTCGCGCGACTGCTCGCCATCGCCGAAGATTGTGGGGGCCGTGCGCGCGAGGACTGCCTTCATGAACAGCGACAGCACTCCTGAATACGCGCTGGTTGGATCCTGGCGCGGGCCGAATACGTTGAAGTAACGAAGGCTGATGGTTTCGAGGCCGTAGCAGGAATGCCAGCACGACATGTAGTATTCGCCCATGAGCTTTTGCGCTGCATAAGGAGACTTCGGCTGCGGCTGCATGGTTTCGACCTTGGGGAGCACGAGCGTATCGCCGTACGCGGAAGACGACGCGGCGTACACGACACGCCGCACGCCTGCGTCCTTCGCGGCGAGCAGCACGTTGAACGTTCCATCCACGTTCACCTCATGCGACAGGACGGGCTCGTGGATCGAGCGCGGAACCGACGGTATGGCGGCCTCGTGAAAGATCACCTCAACTCCGTCGAAGGCTTTGCGAAGGCCATCGTAGTTGCGAATGTCGACTTTGTGAAGGTCAACGGAATCGCCAACTTCGTCAAGGTTGCGTTCGTTGCCGGTCAGGAGGTTGTCGACTACCGCGACGCGATCGGCGCCATCAGCGAGGAGGCCGCGCACGATTGCGGAGCCGATGAACCCGGCGCCACCTGTAACAAGGAAGCGGCTCATTGGCGGGCTTCTGCCTCCTGCTTGCGAAGGTAGTCGATGGTTTCGGATGCGATGCGCTCCGCTCCCACACTGAAGTCGAACGATTCGAGCGATATCCAGCGGTTGTAGTTCATGCGGATCAAGGATCGGAAGATGCTCACGAAGTCGTAGTTTCCCGTGCCGGGATGTCCTCCGTCCATCTCGTTGACGTGGACGTGGCGGATCAGGCCGAAGTACTTCTCGATGAGCGCGCTGTGCGGCTCGGTTTCGTCTTCGGCGTTGTGCGAGTCGAACATGGTGCGGACAGCGGGGCTGTTGATCTCGTTCACGACGGCGACGGCTTCGGCCATGGTGTGGATCACGTCGCTCTGCGAATGGGGCAGGGCTTCCACGAGGATGGTGACGCCACGCTCTTCGGCGTGCGGCGTGATGCCCGCGAGGCCATCCACAAAGTTTCGGACTGCTTCGGCGGAGGACAACCCACCGGTGGACGAACGCTGCTTCGGTGAACCGAAGACCATAACCCCATTGCCGAGGTCGGCGCAGAGGTCGATCAGGTTGCGGACGTAGGTCCAGCTTTCCTCGCGGAGGGCGCGGTCGGGAGTGGTCACGTGGATCGTCCGGGGCGTGACGAGAAGCCAATGGAGGCCGACGAAGTCGAGGCCTTCCTGAGCCATGATGTCGCGGTACTCCCGCCGGGCCTGCGGAGTGACCTGCAGCGGGTCTTCCGCTAGCGTGAAGGGCGCGATCTCGATGCCGGAGTAGCCGAGGCGCTTGAGCGTGGCGCAGCTTTCCCGGAACGGCCTTCCTTCGAAGGCCTCATTGCACATGGCATAACGGAACATTGACAATCCTAAGTGTGGCAGACACGACTCCGCTTCCCGACGTAACGGTGACGCGCAAGGGCGCGGACCGATACCGGTCGGGACACCCATGGATCTTCCGGTCGGACGTGAGCGATACAGGGCAGGCGCAGAGCGGAGACACAGTGCGGGTGGTCGACAACCGGGGTCGCGCTATTGGGGCGGCGCACTATAGCTCGTCTTCGCAGATCGCGCTGCGGATGCTCGGAAGCCAGCCGGAGAGGCTCGATATGGAGGCGCGGATCGCGGCGGCGGAGCGGTATCGAGCGGACGTCGTGAGCGATACGACAGCGTACCGGCTGGTCCATGCGGAGGGCGATTTCCTGCCGGCGCTGATCATCGATCGGTATGGCGACGCGTTCGCGGTGCAGGCGCTCAACCAGGCGATGGACCGGGCGATGCCGGAGATCGTCGAGGCGCTGGAGCGGCAGTTCGCGCCGCGGGCGATCGTGGCTCGGCTCGATGCGGCTGTGCGGACGCTGGAAGAGCTTCCGCGTGAGGTCCGGGTCATGAAGGGTGAAGCCGAAGGGCCTGTGAGCGTGCGGATGAACGGGCTCACTCTCGAGGCTGACCTGGTTCATGGGCAGAAGACAGGGGTCTTCCTGGATCAGCGGGAGAACTATCCGGCGGCGGCGCGGTATGCGCGGGGCGAGGCGCTCGATTGCTTCACTTCGACCGGAGGGTTCGCGCTTCACATGGCTCGGAACTGCGAGCGGGTGGAGGCGGTGGATTCGAGCGCTCCGGCGCTGACGACTGCGCGGCGCAACGCAGCGGCCAACGGTATTGGGAACCTGGAGTTCAGGCAGGCGGACGCGTTCGACCTGCTCTCCGGGTATGCATCAGCGCGGCGGAGGTTCGACACGGTGATCCTCGACCCGCCCGCATTTGCCAAGTCGCGCAAGCAACTGGATGCGGCCGCGCGCGGGTACAAGGACATCAACCTGCGGGCGCTCCGGCTGCTCGGTACCGGCGGCATACTGGTCACCTGCTCGTGCTCGCAGCTTGTGAGCGAGGCGATGCTGCTTGAGGTGCTCGCCGAAGCATCGCTGGATGCGGGCAAGCCTCTGCGGGTTCTCGAGAGGCGCACGCAGTCGCGCGACCATCCCATCCTGCTGACGGTTCCGGAGACGCATTATCTGAAGTGCGTGATCGTTCAGGTTACTTAGAGAACACGAGCTGGCCGAAGCGCTCAGGGACGTGCGGATTGGGGCGCGGCTGAACGGGGTCGGACCAGTTGCTCATACGACGGTTCGGCTCGACGCCATCCCAGCGGTTGAGGTTGGCGGCCCAGACGGTTCCTTCGACCGGCGGTTTGGAGAGGGCATCGAAGTTGGACCAGGGAATGGCGACTTCGAGGCTCCAGCCCTTGTCCTTATCGCCGCGGGCGTTCATGGTTCCGTCGATGAAGGTGGCGAGCTGCACGCCCTGCAGATTGAACTGTTTGAACAGATACTTCGACTGGTACATCACGTAGTCGTAGAGGACGCCCCTCGCGTTCATCTCGAGACCGTAGTAGATGCCCGTCTGGGACGGCATGGGGTTGATGAAGATCTCGACGGCGTCGTCCAGGTAGGTCGGATCGTCGCGCTCAGTATGGAAGGCGACGATGTCGGCATCTTCGCACTCGTAGAGGACGTAGAGGTTGCGGTCGTCCCAGAGGAGACGGGCGACGGTCTTCTGCTTCGCGCCGGTCTGGGAGTCCCATGGGAAGAGGAACTCGATCTTTCCGGCGGCGGCCCAGGCTTTGTCGTCGCCTTTGCCATCGATCACGATCGGTGACGAGGCGCGGTGGACTTCGTAGCGAGGAATCGGCGGCTGGGCCTGCAGGGCCGCGGCCATGGTAGCGAGGATCGCGAGTTTCACAGGGTCACTCCCATGGGCGCGGTAAACGCCGGATCTTCGACGTCGCCTGTGTTCCGCACTCCGACGGGCTCGAAACAAAGGATCTCGGCTTCTTCATCGGCCGCGGTGCGGTGCTCGACGCCTGCGGGAACGACCACCAGTTCACCGGGGCCAAGCGAGACTACGCGGTCGCGGAATTCGACTCGAAATTGTCCGCGCCAGACGAGGAACAACTCGTCTTCGACTTCGTGCTTATGCCAAGGGAAGAGGCCCTGGACTTTGATCAGCTTCAGTTCCTGGCCGTTCAGCCTGGCGATCGTTTTGGGACGCCAGTGCTCCGAGAAGAGGCTGAACTTCTCGTCAATACAGATGGGCGACATGCCCGCTATCTTAATGCGAGTGGCGCGGTACAGTCTTGCGCAGGTCGCGGTAGTTGACGGCGAATTCGAGACAGGCTCCGGTATCGAGCTGACCGGTGTTGGCGCGATACATCTCCTGCCAGGGCGAATCGTGTTTCAGCGATGACGCCGGCAGGGCGGCGTGGCGGGCGGCGATCTCTTCGTCTGTGAGGAGAAGGTCGACCCGGCGGTTTTTCAGGTCGACCTTCACGCTGTCACCGGTTTGCAGGATGGCGAGGTTGCCTCCGGCGGCGGATTCGGGCGAGGCGTGAAGAATCGAGGGGCTGTCCGACGTGCCGCTTTGGCGGCCATCGCCGAGGCAGGGAAGCATGCGGACTCCCTTGCGAACGAGTTCGCCTGGCGGCGTCATGTTCACGACTTCGGCCGACCCCGGGTATCCGAGCGGGCCGGTTCCTCGCACGACGAGCATGCAGTTTGCGTCGATGTTGAGTTCCGGGTCTTCGATGCGGCGGCGGTAGTCCTCGGGGCCGTCGAAGACAATGGCTCGGGCCGTGAAGCATTCCTCCGCGTCGGGATTCGAGAGGAAGCGACTGCGGAAATCCGGGCTGATCACGGAGGTTTTGATGAGAGCGGAACCGAAGAGATTGCCGCCGAGCACCATGAACCCGGCTTTCTCCTTGACGGGTTCCTCGTAGGTTTTGATGACCTTCGGGTCTTCGATTTTGGAGTCCTGGTAGTTTTCGGCTACGGTCTTGCCTGTAACGGTTACGGCGCAGCCGTGGACTTTGCCGACCCGCAGCAACTCGCTCATGATTGCGGGTACGCCGCCTGCGCGATGGAAGCCTTCGCCGAGATATTCGCCCGCCGGTTGCACGTTGGCGAGCAGCGGGACGTCGTAGCCGACTTTTTCCCAATCTTCGACAGGAAGCTCGACGCCCACGTGCCGGGCAATCGCGGTGACGTGCGGCGCGCAGTTGGTGGAACCGCCGATCGCGGTATTGACGACGATGGCGTTCTCGAAGGCCTGACGCGTGAGGATCTTGCTTGGCGTCAGGTCTTCATTTACCATCTCGACGATGCGGCGGCCGGTTTCGTAGGCGTAACGCGCCCGCTCGCCGTACGGGGCCGGAATCGCGGCACAGCCTGGGAGCGACATGCCGAGGGCTTCGGCGAGAGAGTTCATGGAAAGCGCCGTGCCCATGGTGTTGCAATGGCCCGGGCTTGGCGCGGAGGCGAGGGTGATGTCGATGAGTTCGTCGTCGGTGATGTTGCCCGCAGCTAACTGACGGCGAGCTTCCCAGAGCGCCATGCCGGAACCGGCGAGCTTACCGTTGAAGTAGCTGTCGATCATCGGGCCGCCGGAGAGCACGATGGCGGGCATGTTGACCGTCGCGGCGGCCATCAGGCAGGCCGGCGTGGTCTTGTCACAGGCGGTGGTGAGCACCACGCCATCGAAAGGGTACCCTACGAGGATCTCGACGAGCCCCAGATACGCGAGATTACGGTCGAGGGCGGCGGTGGGTCGGCGGCAGCTCTCCTGAATCGGATGAAGGGGGAACTCAAATGCGATGCCGCCCGCGTCGCGGATGCCGTCCTTGATGCGCGCGGCGAGAGAGAGGTGAATGCGGTTGCACGGCGTAAGCTCGCTGCCCGACTGTGCAATGCCGATTACCGGGCGGCCGGCCTGCATCTCTTTGCGCGTCAATCCCCAGGTGGGATAACGCTCGAGATACACCGCTGTCTCGCCAGGCTCGGACCTGTCGTTAAACCAGATTTCGCTGCGGCGCATTAAGCGGTTGTCGCTCCGCTCAGAGCTCCGCTTAGATCGAGCGCGCCGGTGCTGTCGCCGAAATGTTCTGTCTCGATACCCGCGCCGTTCAGCATGGTGACAAAGAGATTCGCGACGGGCGTCTTTTCCACTTTGATATGACCGCCGTTTTTGGCCCCCGCCACGAGCAGCGGCAGGTTGACGTTCGAATGCGCGTTGCCGTCTGAAAGGGCTCCGCCGTAAAGGATGGCCGAGTGCTCGAGCAGCGTTCCATCGCCGTCCGGAATGGAATTCAGTTTTTCTACGAAATGCGAGAAGAGTTGCACGTGGAAGGTATTGATCTTTGTGACCTTTTCGATGAAGTCCGGATGGCCGCGGTGGTGCGTGAGCGGATGGTGCGGGTCGGGCACCTGGATTTCGGGATAGACGCGGACGCTGCCTTCGCGACCGAGCATCATGGTGCTGACGCGGGTCAGATCGGACTGGAATCCGATGGCCTGGAGATCGAACATGAGCTTGACGTATTCGGCGTATTCAAACGGAATACCGGATGGCTTTTCGATGGGCGGGATGCGTGGGTCCTTTTCAGCCGCGGCGGTGCGATCCTCAACTTCGCGGACGGAGGTGAGGTATTCGTCCATGCGGCGGCGGTCTGCGGGGCCGAGGTCCTGTTCGAGGCGGCGAGCGTCCTCACGCGTCAGGTCAAGGATGCTACGGCGGTACTGGGCTCGTCGCGCGCGGGTCTGCGGATCGAGGCTGGGATCGACCGTCCCGAAGAGGCGCTCAAAAACGGAGCGCGGGTTGACGTCGACGGCGAGCGGGCTGTCGGGATCTTTCCAGGAAAGGCTATTGGTATAGGCGCAACTGGAGCCGGTGTCGCAGTTGCCGACCATGCGGGAATCTTCGCAGCCGATCTGAAGCGACGGCACGCGGGTTTCGGAGGCCCATTTCTTCGCGGCAACCTGATCGAATGTGGTGCCGGCGTGAACATCGGCGCCTGCCGTGTATTTCGGCGCGCAGGAAGACAGAAAGCTGCCCGAGGCTTTCGCATGGCCGCCACCCTGCGCTTTGTTGGCCGCGTTGTTGCAGAGCCCGGAGATGAGCGTGATGTTGGCGCGAAACGGCTCCAGCGGTTTCAGGATGCGGGTGTAGGCAAAGTTCGCGCCCGTCGCGTCCGGCGTCCACTGATTCATGATGACGCCGTTCGGCACGTAGACGACGCTCAGGCGCCGGGCCGACTTGGGCGCGCCGGTGAAGGCGGGGGCCATCGCATCAAGGAAGGGCAGGGCGATCACGGTCCCGGCTCCGCGCAGCATGGCGCGGCGAGACAGGTGTTTTCCGGTAATGAAGTTCATCGGGAGACTCCGGCTGATTGAGATGCGCTGGCCGAGACTTCATTGGCCTGGCGTGCGCGTTTCATCTGAAATGGCAGGCTGTTCACGGTTTCGAGAACGAGCTCAGAAAACTTATAGTCATGCGCGGCGGCTCCGGCTTCGATGGTCCGGAGCGCGGGCCGATCATAGCGCTCAAGGCCGCGGCCGAGCGCATAGGTGAGCATTTTTTCGCTGAGGCCATCGATGAAGGCGTCGCGGCGCTGCAGCAGCAGGGTTTTGAGTTGGTTCGGTCCCTGGAAATTCTGGCCACCGGGAAGCACGCCTGAGGCGTCGACGGGGAAATTGCCGTCTTTGTCGCGCCATTGGCCGATGGCGTTGAAGTTCTCGAGACCGAAGCCGAGCGGATCCATTTTGGCGTGGCAGGACGCGCAGACGGCGTTGGCGCGGTGCGCTTCCATCTGGACACGGAGGGACGCCGACTGACCGACCTTCGTGTCGTCGAGAGCGGGAACGGAAGGCGGGGGTGGCGGCGGCGGGGCGTTGAGCAGGTTTTCCAGAATCCATTTACCGCGCAGAACCGGTGAGGTGCGGGTGGCGTAGGAAGAGATCGTAAGAATGCTGCCCTGGGCGAGCACGCCTCCTCCACGATTCGTGGCGCTCATATCGACGCGGCGGAATTCGGGACCGCTCACCCCGGGGACGCCGTAGAAGCGGGCGAGGCGTTCATTGAGGAAGGTGTACTTGGCGTCGAGGAAGTCGAGCGCGCTGCCGTCATTGCGGACGATGTTCTCGACGAAGAGTTCCGTCTCGCGGCGCATGGCGTAGCGGAGGCTTTCGTCGAAGTCCTTGAAGCGCTCGCCATCGGGGCGAACGACCTCAATGTTGCGGAACTGGAGCCACTGGCCGGCGAAGTTATCGACGAGCGCGCGGGACTTTTCGTCCTTCAGCATGCGATGCACCTGCGCTTCGAGAACGGCGGGTTTGCGCAGGCTGTGAGCCGCGGCGAGGCGCATCAGCTCGTCGTCCGGCATGGTGCTCCAGAGGAAGTAGGAGAGGCGCGAGGCGAGTTCGTAATCGGAGACCGGAATTGTGGTCTGACCGGCGGATTTTGGCTGATCGCGCTCGATGCGATAGAGGAAGTCCGGCGCGACGAGAATGCCGTCGAGCGCGGCGACGATTCCTTCATTAAACGAATCGCCCTGCTTGCGGACTTCGGAATAAATGTTGAGGTAGCGGTCTACTTCCTTGCGGTCCACCGGGCGGCGGAAGGCGCGCTCGGTGAAACGGCTGACGATCGCGCGGGCACAGCCCGTGGTGTTGTCGCGGCAGACGAAGATGCGGCGCACGCTTTCGGGATTGGGGCCGGTGGACTGATCGAAGGGGCCGCCGATATCGAGCGACTCAAAACGCATATCGACGCGGGTTTCGATGCTGTCGGTTTTGATGGTGGTGCCGTACTTGCGCAGGATTTCGATGTCCTGTTCGGTCAGCTTGCCTTTTCCGGCGCTGCTGATGAGCGGCACGGGCGGGCGCGCAGAGGGCTCGGGACCGCCGTAGCTGGGAGGAAGGCCGTTAAATTCCTTTAGGTATGTGCAGGAAACGAGGTGCTCGCCTGCGCTGACTTTGGCACGGAATTCGCGGATCTGACCTTCGAGATCGGTTGCGTCCACCTCGATCTCCTGAATCATTTTTCCGTCGATCCAGACCGCGCCGTGCACGGGCATGGACTGGTTCGGGCGATGGCCGTTGAAGACAACTCGGAAACTGTATGTGCCATCGACCGGGAAGCGATGGAGCGCGTGCGAGGCGTGGAGGGAACTCAGGCCGCTGAGATCGTAGTGCGCCGCGTCGGGGATGGGCTCATGGTGGCCGCGCGTGTCGTTGAGGCGCACCGGGAAGGGGTAATGCGTCATCGACGGCTTGAGCTTTTCGGGGCCGTAGATGGCGGCGCGCACAGTGTGGTCGGCGGCGTCGGCGTATTTTTCGAGAAGGGAGGCGTCGATGTTGAGGGCGTCGGCGATGTCGTCGAAGCCGTAGGCGGCCTGGTCGGCGGGGAAGTTGTCGGCGGGGTGCAGGTCAACGCCGAGGAGGTCGCGCATCGTGTTGTTGTATTCGGCGCGGTTGAGGCGACGGGCGAAGGCTCGGCCCGGTTCGGGTTTAATTGAGGCGTCCTGACGGGCGAATTCGGATTCGAGCCATGCAGTCACGGCGGCGGTGTCGTCGGCGGGAGGCTTGGGCGCCCCCGGGGGCGGCATTTGGCCGGCCTTCAGCCTGGTCAGGGCGCGCTCCCAGATGTCTCGGTTGGCGGAAAAGGTATCGGCGGCGGAGAGAGATTTGAAATCGACTCCTCCGGAGGTCACGTTGGCGTTGTGGCAGGTGACGCAGTTCTTCTGGACGTAGGCGTGGACGTCGGGCGGGGGCGGGGCGGCGTTTAATGCGGTCACGGTTGCGGCGACGGCAATAGCGAGGGCTGGGCCGCAGGGGTTGGGCACTGTCTTATTGTATTCCGGCGGTGTGAGATTTGGTTGGTCCAATGGCGTTGGTTGGGGCTGGGATTCGGTTCGTTCCTCGGAAATTTGTTTTTCGCGGCGGGCGAGGACTGCGGCGGCGTTGCGCCACTGGCGGGTGAAGCGGCGTTCGAGCGTGTCGAGGCGGGCGAGGAGGTTGGCGTTGCGGTCGAATGCTTCGACAAGGCGGGATTGGATGGGTTGGGTGGGGTCAGAGTGGGTTTCGGCTGCGTGGGTGAAGAGTTGGGCGGAGGTGCGCCATGTCCAGTGGATGCGGGCGATCGCGTGGGCCATGGTTTCGATGATTCGACGTTCGATTGGGGTGGTGGGTTGGTATTGGTCGATCAGAGTGGGGAGGAGTTCGCGGAATTCAGCTTCGGATTCGGGGTCGTTGGGGAGGGTTTGGGCGTAGAGGCCGTGACGTAGGCTGTTGGCGGCGGATTTTTGTTTGCCTTCGGTAGTTCTGGGGCCTTGAGATTTGGCTCCGTTGGTTCGGGCGGCGCTTTGGAGGGCGGCGGAGGGCATGGCGGTTACGGATTCAGGGTGGCATGATCCGAGGCGAATGGAGGCGGTGGGAGTCTGGAAGTTATTGGATTTTCAGCACGATTCTTGCGAGAAAAAAATCAGACCGCGGGCTGTGGCACTGGTGACCAGCAACTCTATTTGGGTATAAATGGACTTGGCTGACCGATGAACCGCGAGGACGTCATCCGGGAAATCACGCAGCGGCTGGTGGATTTCTATCGACCTGAGCGGATCTACCTATTCGGCTCGGCCGCACGGGGAGATTGGGGGCCGGACAGCGATCTGGATTTCTGTGTTGTCGTTGCGGACGACGCCTCCGAAGAACTGCTTCGTACCGGGGCGATTTACAACCGCCTTCGCGGCGTCGGCCTGCCGAAAGATATCGTGCCGTGGCGCAGAAGCGATTTCGACTCGCGGGCCCGGTTTGTGACTGCCTCGCTACCCGCGACGATTGCGCGCGAAGGAATCCTCCTCTATGACGCCCGGCCCGTTGCCGCTTGAAGACGCGGAGCGATGGCTGGACATTGCGCAAAGCGATCTGAAAGCCGCCGAGGTTCTCGCCCGCGCCGGATCGCGGGCGCAGGCGCTGTTCTGTTGCCAGCAAGCGGCAGAGAAGGCGTTCAAAGGACTACTGACCGCCTATGGAAAGCCGTTCCGCAAGACTCACGACATCAGCGATCTTTCTGCGGACTGTCTGGACGTCGATCCATCACTTGATCCGGTGCTGACCGGAGCGGAGGGTTGACCCAGTATGCGTGGCGGTTCCGATATCCCGGCGCGCCGTTTGAGCCTAATGCGGAGGATGTCAGCGAAGCTCTCAAGGCGGCGGGCGCCCTTTTCAATCGAATTCGCAGTCTGGTAACGAAGGTCCCGTGAGAGTTGATTGAATGATCCGCCAGTCGGGCGTGGTTTCAGGCGAAACACCCCCGGCGGCGAGCGGTTAAGAAGATAAGCCGTGCTCGGCTTCGAAATCGGCAAAGAATTCCCGGGCTGAGCGGACTTTACCTTTGGCGAGATCGGCGAGTCCCTGGCGGATGCCCTCGTTGGCGTCAGCCTGCGCAGCGAGGTCGAGGATACGTTCGTAGTCGGTGTCCTGCGGAGTCTTCAACCGTTTCATGATCGTCCGCCTCGTCCATGATCGCCTGGGTCACCGTAGCAATAACAGCCTTCGTCCAGCATCATTTTCTATCTGCTGTCGTCGTCGAGGCGCGCAGCGGAGCGGGAAGTGATAACGTGAACTGGCGAGAGCGAGCTTATATGAGCAGCCAGACAAAGGTTTCCCGCCGGTCAGCAATGCGCGCGGCCAGCCTGGCGGGTTTTGGTATGGCGGCCGGGGTCCGATACAGCGCCGCCGAGACGAACGCAACAGCGTTTGCGCTCTGCGGGGACGAATCGCATAACTCCGATTACATTCGGACAGCCCTCACGAGCACGCTGGTGGAGGGCGCCGGGCTTTCGATCGATTTCACGGATCAGGAGAAACTGCTTACATACGAGAATTTGAAGAAATACCGGATCCTGATCATGTTCCGCGATGGCATGAAGTCTCCGAACGGTTATTACCAGGCGATGTACTGGAACGGAAAACCCGAAGACATCGTCAGCGTTCCGCCTCTCGACCGAAAGATTGGCGGGCCGACTGTCGCGTGGATGACAGCGGAACAGGGCAAGGGCATCAAGACGTGGGTCCAGGAGGGCGGCTCCCTTTGGGCGTTCCACAACAACAGCCACGCTTCCCTTCTCAACAAGGACTATCGCGACGTCGAAGGCGCAATCTATACCGGACACCCGCCTATTCGTCCCTTCAAAGTCCACATTGTGAATCGCGATCATCCGATCACACGGGGCGTGAACGACTTCGTGGTTACAGACGAGCAGCACTTCGTCACCTACGACAAAGACCCGAAGTATGTTCTGGCGCGAAGCATCAATGAAGACGGGCTCGAGTATACCGACACGTCGGGGCGGCGCAGCAATTCGGCTGAGTCCGTGTGGGCCTATGACTATGGCAAAGGGCGGGTCTGTTTCATGGCGCCCGGCCACATGATCACGGTTTTGTGGAATCCGGAATACGTGAAGATGCAGAAGAACGCCGCCAAGTGGTTGTTGCGCGAGATCTGACGCCCGCGCAATTCCGCGCATTCGAACGCAGGCTATGTTCGGCGATTCGGCCTGTCTGAGCCGATCAAGAAACGCGGCGCGCGACCGGGGCGGCATGCCATAAGGGCCGATCGATAGTCGAGACGTCCGTCGCCATCCCACACGGTGAAGGGCAAACGTTCACGAGAGAGCCGATCTCGCTGCGCCGTGACCTATGCGGAGCGCTTCAACATGCTTTTTGGCGCTCAAGGATCCGGAAGATCATGCGATAGATGTGCGGTTTGTTTCCGTAAAGGATATGCCTGAGCCCGCCGCTTTCACGGGTCGCGCCATCGGTTCGGTGTTCTTCGAGGCTTAAGATCGCGTTCCGAAGGCCCTGATTACCACTTAAGAGCAGCATCCTAATCGCCGGTCTTGATGTAGTTGTAAGTCAATTGAGGCGAGCCTGGCCCTCTTGCTCGCCTTTGTCCCTGCGCGGTTCCAGCATGCGCATCACGGTCGTCCCGGCGATTCGCATTGGGGAGAGATTCTGGCGCATTTCCTGGGTTCCGGGTTCAGGTTGGCACGAGTTGATGCAAATCCCGGTTGATCAGGGAGATCAGGCGCTGAATTTCCTGACCATCGGACGAGAGAAGAGTTTGGATGAGTGAAAAGACGCTCCGGCGCTCGTCCTGGTCGACCGAGAGGCTGTCCGGTCCGCCGCCGGCATTTTGCTCGGGTATCGTTTAATTAACGGATGCCTGATCGCCTCAGCCTGCATGCGCCGATTCTGGTCAACACGATCGGTCATTGCGCCGGCGCGATCGCGTTCGGGATCCTGTTGTATCTCTTTCTTATCGATTGGCGACGGGCGATGGTTGAGCGAAGTTTGTTGCCCAGCATCGCCGCAGGTCTCGCATTTCTCTGGAATCTGGGATCGTTGATCGGCATGGGAGCGGCGCCGACTCAGGACCCTCTTGCCGACATTATCGTTGCCATCAGCTTTTCGGTATTAAGCGTTCTCCCGGCGGTCTTGCTGCACATCTCTCTGCGGTCCCGGAACCCGCCTCTCTGGATCACGGGCTACGTCGTGAGCGGCGTTGCGGTCGTCCTGCACATCGTCGATCTGATCACGGGCGCTTCACGCTTCCACTATGCCGCAATTCTTCTGGTGACCATCGGATTCGCCGGGCTTACGGCGACAACGGTAGCGCGTGAGGCCTTCAGCGGGACGACGGATGGCGGAGGGAAGCGATTGGCGGGCGCGATGGTATTGTTCCTTTTCGCTATTTCCTTCGCCCACTTTGGTTCTACCCACGACATCAGAGCCTGGTCCGGTGAAGCGGCGCTGCATCACGCGGGAATCCCACTGGCGATATTCGTTCTGCTTCAGGATTACCGCTTCCTTCTGCTCGACGCTTTCATCCGATTTCTGGTGAATGGGACCATGGCAGCATTGGCCGTTTGGCTTGGGTTCGTCGCCCAGACCAGACTCGGCGTCATCGAACGCGCCGCCCGGGACCCCCTTTACGCCGGGATTGCCTTCACCGCCGCCTGCCTGCTGCTCAGCCTGTTCGCGTACCTGAGAACGCGCGCACAGCGCCTTCTGACCCGCGTTGTCTTTCTGCGCGCCGGGGTCGACAAGATGTTGTCCAGAGTGCTAGAGATTCCGGCCGTGAATTCCTCCGACACAGCCTACCTTGCCGCAGCAACCTCCGCCATCGCAGACATGTTCTCCACGAGACGATGCGAACTGGGCGCAGGATCGATTCCCGCTCGGGCTGTCGCCGTGTCCGACCCGGCGCGCTTTCAGGCGCCGGGATGGGTGCTGGCGATGGCGCCCTTAAGATTCGCGCGGGGCGACGCTCATGTACTGTGGCTGGGCGCGCGGAAGGGAGGCCGCCGATATCTCAGCGAAGATCTTGAGACGCTGGAGCGCCTCCTTCTCACGGTTTGCGCGCAGGTGGAACGAATACGCGCGGCGGAGACTCAGGCGCTCGTCTCTCAGGCTGAACTGCGCGCCTTGCAGGCGCAGATCAATCCGCATTTTCTGTTTAATGCGCTGAACACCTTGTATGGCGTGATCGGGCGAGAGAACCCGATTGCCCGAAAGCTCGTGCTGAACCTATCAAATCTGTTTCGCTCCTCCTTCGCTATCAACTCCAGCCTCAGCCCCCTCGAGCAGGAGCTACGGATCGTTCGAGCTTACCTTGAGATCGAGGCGCTGCGTCTGGGATCCAGACTTCAGACTGAATTCGATATAGATGAATCGTTACTGTTCGAAAAAGTACCGGTCTTATCGATTCAGCCGCTCGTTGAAAACGCCGTGAAGCACGGCGTCGCCAGTCGACATGGAGGCGGATTTGTCCGGGTGAGTGTTCGGAAGCAGGAGGCGGCGATCGTTGTCGCTGTTTCCAATTCAGGATCTTTCCGTCAGCCCGCTCCGGGCCGCGACGGACATGGAATCGGAATGGCGAATGTCCGGCGCCGGCTTGCCCTCTGCTATGGCGGTTCCAGCGATCTTGAAATCCTGGCTGCCGCGGATGCGACAACGGTCCAGTTCGAGTTGCCTCTGTCTACGGACCGCGCCAGCGCAGGAGCGACCGCATGACCGCAGGCTATTCACCAGTGAATCCAGACCTCCCACCGCCAGAATCAGGCCTCTCACCGCGAAACGCTGAGTTGCCCGGTGACCAGGGTGTTAGAAACGCTGCTGAGATGGCTCCGCTGAGGGCTCTGATCGTTGACGATGAGACGATCGCGCGAACGATCCTGAGCGAGGAACTGGAACAATTCGACGATGTCGAAGTTGTCGGCGAAGCCGAAGACGGCATTTCGGCTCTGGCATCCATTCGGGACCTATCTCCGGATCTGATTTTTATCGATTTACAAATGCCCGGCATGGGCGGGCTGGATGTTATTCGCAGATTGCCGTCAGCCGGTCGCCTGCCGATGGTTGTGATCGTCACCGCTTTTGACCAATACGCGATTCAGGCCTTCGAGGCGGGCGCAATCGACTATTTGCTTAAGCCCATCGGGCAGGATCGTCTGGCGCAGGCTGTCGAACGCGCGATCCGGATGCGCGGAAAGCCTTCCGCCGTGGCGGAGCAACTGGCCCACGTGCAGGAGATCGCCGATCCGGAAAAAGCTCGGAGCGTCAGAAAGATCGTCGCGCGGGCCGGAGAGGAATATCTGCTTCTCGGGACGGATGAAGTGCTCGGATTCGAGGCCGATGGAGAATTGGTCTGGATACTGACTGCGAAGAAGCGCTACCTCGCAACGCAACCGCTGAAAACAATTCAGGAGAAGCTCAAAGATACGAGCTTCCGCCGAATTCATCGAAAAGCGCTCGTGAACATCGAGCACGTCCGCAAAATGAGCGCGTTAAGCAGCCAACGCTGGCTGGTCACTCTGACCAATGGCCATGAGTTGATCGTCAGTAAGCGTCAGGCGCGGCACGTTCGGCAGTTACTGAGCTGGTAACCCGGGCGCCGTCGCAGGCGGCCTTGGTCGATCCGTACGAAAGCTTTCCCATCCGCTCACGCCCGCTTTCAGTTCAGTCGTTGCCGGATCGCGCCCGGTTGCCGAAAATTCGGTGATCGACGGCGCCGACATAGCGGATTCTCGAAGCAATATGAGATTGCTGACTGTCGCTTTGCTGGGTTTCGCCTGCTTGCCGTTCGTAGATAAACTCTGCGCCCAATCACTGGGCAACGCAGGCACGATCGAAGGAACTGCGACAGACCCGTCCGGCGCGGCGGTGCCGGGGGCTCAGGTCGTACTGCATAACGCTGTTACCGGATACAGCCAGACAACAGACTCCGGCCCGGACGGTTCGTTCCGCCTCAACAACATCCCGCCGAATGCTTACCATCTGGAGGTTTCGGCGCCTGGATTCGATACGTTCGGGGAAAACGTGGATATCAAAAACTCCATTCCCGTCCAGTTGAAAGCGTCTCTCGCGGTCGCGGGCGCAAAAACTACGGTGGTTGTCGAAGGCGGCGCGCTCGAAGCGCTGGAAAACGACCCTTCCGCGCATGTGGATGTCGATCGCTCGCAGATGCTCAAGATTCCGGCGATGGACCCCGCCGCGAGCCTGAGCCAGGCGATCACTTACAGTACGGGCGGCGTGGCCGCCGATGGCAACGGCTTCTTTCACCCGCTTGGCGATCATGCCCAGGCGAGTCTGCTCATTGATGGGCAGCCTGTCAGCGATCAACAGAGCAAAGTGTTTTCCACGCAGCTTCCTACCAGCGCAATACAAAGCATGGAAGTTACGACGGGCACGCCCGCCGTGGAATTTGGCGATAAGACCAGCCTGGTGGCGCAGATTACGACACGGTCTGGACTGGGCGCCGGCAGGGTTTTCGGTAGCGTGGACGCCATCTACGGGAGTTTCGGCAGCGTGGGCTCGGATGTCGGGCTGGGTTACGGCGCCGCGAAGTTCGGAAATTTCTTCGCGGTCGACGGTCTGCGCACCGGCCGGTTTCTGGATACTCCGGAGTTCACCGCCTTCCACGACAAAGGCAACAACCAGACCATCTTCGATCGCGTGGACTATCAACCAAACGGGAAGGACGCTTTCCACTTCAACATTTTTCTCGCGAGAAACTGGTTTCAGATACCGAACGACTACGACCAGTTGGCCCAGGACCAGCACCAGCGTGTTCTCACGTGGAGCATCGCGCCGGGTTATCAGCACACATTCAGCTCGCACACCCTTCTCACGGTGAATCCGTATATCAGGAAAGACCAGGTGAATTACTATGCGAGCCGCGATCCGTTTGCGGATACTCCCGCCACTCAGAGTCAGAACAGGCAACTTCTTAATTGGGGAGTGAAAGCGGATGTCTCGACCTTGAAAGGACGCCACAATCTGAAGTACGGCGTCGACGCCAAACAGACGCGTCTGCTGGAGAACTTCGGCTTTGGGGTTACGGATCCGGCCTTCAATTCGCCTTGTATCGATTCGACGGGAGCATCCGTTCCCGACCCCACTCTCACCAATCCAGGTCAATGCGCGGCTGCCGGGTTCCAGCCGAATACGGCGGATAATCCCAACGCTACGGCGCCATTCGCGCCCGGCATTCTCCCTTATGACCTGACACGAGGCGGAAGTCTATTCAATTTCCATGCGACGGCCAATATCAATCAGGTTGCGGCTTACGCGCAGGACTTTATCACGTTCGGGAATCTGCAGTTCAACATAGGTCTGCGGCTTGACCACTATGACGGACTCGTCACGAAAACCGAGCCGGAGCCGCGCGCGGGCGTCGCCTACAACATCAAAAGGACCGGGACTGTTCTGCGCGCCGCTTATGCGAGAACAATGGAGACTCCGTTCAACGAGAACCTGCTGCTGTCGAACGCGACCGGCGTGGGTGGTCTCGCGCAGAATGTGTTCGGCTCCACTGCGGTTGCGATTCAGCCAGGCTTTCGTAACCAGTTCAATGCCGGCTTTCAGCAAGCGGTTGGCAAGTTTCTGCTGATCGATGCGGACTATTTCTGGAAATATACGCATAACGCATACGACTTCAGCACTCTATTGAACACAACGATTACGTTCCCCATCGCATGGCACAATTCCAAACTCGACGGCGTCACGGGCAGGGTCAGCACGACGAATCTCCACGGTTTCCAGGGCTACTGGACTTTCGGGCATACAAGAGCCCGATATTTCCCGCCCGAGACCGGTGGGCTAATTCCGCAGGGAGCGCAATTGGCGGGAGGCGTCTTCCGCATCGATCACGATCAGGCGTTTCAATCGACCGTCAACCTGCGCTATCAGCGTCCTCATAACGGGGAATGGATCGCCTTGACTTACCGCTATGACAGCGGCCTTGTGGTGAGCGGAATACCCGACGCCGGAGCCGCTCTGAGCTTGCTCACGCCGAATCAACAGGTGACCATCGGGCTTGCGTGCAATGGCGTTCCTGCCACAGTCGCCAGCCCGATCACCGATTGCGTGACGTCAACGGGAGGACAGGGAAAGGTCACGTCAAAACTGCTGACGCTTCCGCAGGGCGGATATGATTCGTTTCCCAGTCAGGAAAACGACGATCACAATCCAGACCGCGTTAAGCCGCGCAATGTGATCAACCTCGGAATCGGTACGGATAATCTATTTCACTCAGAGGGCAACCGGCGCTACACGGCGTCGCTGGACATCGATAACCTCACCAATGTCGTCGCCGTATACAACTTTCTTTCGACGTTCAGCGGTACCCATTTCCTGCAACCGCGCACATTAGTCGCCCGCGTGGGATTTGTGTTCTGAAGGAACCTGGACCCGAAACGATGCGATCGATGTGCGGTTTGTTTCTGTAAAGGATATGCCTCAGCTTGCCGCTTTCATGGGTCGCAGGCCATCGGCTGGGCTGTTGCTCGCGACTCAGGATGGCGTTCCGGAGATCCTGATACGAATTAAATTCGCGGTTTTCGCGACTGCTTTTTGCTCTTGATCTCCGTCACGCTTCCGACCGTCTTCCGCATCGGCGACGTTTCCTGCGCAGGCGGTTTGCGAGCCGTCGCGATGCTCTGGCGGAGCGCTTCCAAAATATCAACGACTTCTGCCGTCTGGGCCGGTTCCGGAGTGGCCGGGGCTGCGCCCGTCTCCGCCATTCGCTTCGCGATGAGGGACTGCAACTCCTCGCGATAGACGTCCTTGAACTCCTCGGGAGCGAACGGAGCTTCGATGGCCTGCAGGAAGGTTCTGGCTAATTCCAGTTCCTTCGTTCCCAGACCAGTCACATCCGCGTGATATTCGGTTTCGGATCGAATCTCGTCGGTGTAGAACATCGTATGCGCGAGCATTCCGTGTTTGCCGGGACGGAGAATCATCAGATGCTCCCGGCCACGCATGCCGACGCGCGCAAGAGCGACGCGCTCCGTTTCTTTCAATGCCTCAAAGAGCAGCGCGTAAGATTTTTCGCCGCCGCGATCGGGCGCCAGATAGTAGGAGGTTTCAAAAAAGACAGGATCAATCTCAGTCAGGCGAACAGACCTGACGATTTCCATATTCGCGGAGGTGCGGCGTTGCAGGTTCCTCAGCTCGTTACGGTCAAATACGAGGTACTTGTCCGGTTCAACCTCATAGCCGCGGAGAAGGTCTGCCCGGCTGATCGGTTGCTCATTATCCGGCGCCACTAACGACTGACGGACGCGAGTTACCGGTGCTGGAGGCGCTGCGCCGACCGTCACGGGGGCGGTTTCGAAGCGCGGCGATCGCGGTTCGGGTCTCTCCGGTTCCGGACCGAGGATGTTGGTCACCGGCTCGATTGGTGACGGTTCCGCATCTTCAGACCGGTGAACGTAATGCAGCCGCACTCGCTCTCTCGGGGCAGCCCGGAACAGCTTCACAGGGATTGAGACCAATCCAAATGTGAGGTGACCCTTCCAGACGATCGACGGCATCTTCTATTAGCGGATCATACTAAAGCGACCAAGGACAGCGCGTAGAAACTGTTGGTTTCGAAATCAGAATGATTTCGATGTCAGCTGAATCGGCGCGCCGTCACGGATCTCGTCTGTCGCGCGCCGCACGACCGTGTCGCCGGCCTTCAGATTGCCAAGAACCTCCACGAGATCGCCCTCCGCCGCGCCCTTTCGCACATCGACCCACTCCGCCTTGCCATTCAGGTTCCGGATAACGAACGTTCGCTCGGTCGTTGTGATGACGCTCGTCTTCGGCACGAACAATGCCGGGCGCGATCGCCGGACGGGCCATTTGACCGTGGAATACATTCCCGGTGCGAGCGAACCGTCACGATTCATCACGTCCAATTCCGCAGGCATCGTGCGGGTTTTCGAATCGAGAGTCCGGGAAATGCGCGAGATCGTACCCGAGAACGTGCGGTCCGGCCATGCGGGTACCTGAAATGGAACCGCCGCTCCTTTTACAATTCCGCTCACATCTTCTTCGGGAACCGGCGCCACCAGCCGAAGATGAGAAACGTCCTGAACCACGAGGAGGGCCACGTCGTTTCCTGGTCCCACGAGCGCGCCGGGATGGATGAGCCGTTCGGTGACAATCCCCGCGAACGGCGCGGTGATTTTCAGGTAAGACAGAAGGTCTTTCCGGGAACGTACGGTTGCTTCAGCAGCTTTGCTCGCCTGTTCACGGGAATTGAGCAGCGCCTTCGCCGCTTCGACCTGCTTTTCCGCCTGGATGAGTTCATTACCGGCGATTGCGCCCGGCGTTGCCGCAGCTTCCTTCAAACGGTCGTATGTACTCTGGGTGGCGGCTAACTGCGCCGCAGCCTGCAGACGGTCCGCCTCGCTGGCCTGCACTTTGGACTCGGCCTCCGCGATCTGCGCGTTCATTTCAGGGGCAGTGAGTTCCACGAGCAGCTCGCCCTGCCGGACGGCGCTGCCCCGATCAACAAGGACCCGTTCCACGTAACCGGGGACCTTCGCATGAAGCGACACGATCTCGAATGGGAGAAACTCGCCAGGAATTTCGATGGTCCGGGAAACAGGTCTGGAGACGACTGGCGCCAACTCCTGCGCAGCGACTTTCCAGGAGCCCAGGCTCACCAGACAAACGATCAAAAAGGGAAAGCTATTGCGCTTCATAGTATCGGCTCGCGGGATCGTGCGGATTGAGTGATGGCGAGGCGGTGGATGCCCGTCCCTGAAGAATGGCGTAGATCGATGGGAGGATCGTCAACGTCGCGAAAGTGGAAACCAAAAGGCCGCCGATCACGGCGCGACCCAACGGCGCGGATTGAGAGCCGCCTTCGCCGAATCCGATCGCCATCGGAATCATGCCAAAGATCATGGCGGCGGCGGTCATGAGAATCGCGCGGAGCCGGCTGACAGCGCCGTCCCGAGCGGCATCCCTCACGGAGCGATTGTCGTGCCGGAACCGTTCGGCGAAGGTGAGCAGCAGAATCGAGTTGGCAACGGCAATTCCGATCGCCATGATGGCGCCCATGAAGGACTGGATGTTGAGCGTTGTTCCCGTGGCGAGCAGCATGCCGACGACGCCGCAGAGCACCGCGGGCACAGTGAGGACGATGGCAAGGGCCAAACGGAAGGATTGGAAGTTCGCCGCCAGCAGCAGAAAGATAACGACAACCGCGAGCAAAAGACCGGTTCGCAATCCGGAGATCGTCTGCTCGAGTGACGGGATCTGTCCTTTCATTACGATCTTTGCGCCCCGGGGCGGCTGGCCGGCCGCGGCCAGCGCCCGATTCAGCAGCGGCGCGGCCTGTCCCAGAGTGATCCCGTGGATGTTGGCCGTGAGACTAACGATATGCTGACCGTTAAAGCGCTCGATCAGACCGGGCATCGTTCCGAGCTTCAGCGATGCGATGTTGTCGAGCTGCGGTTCCGAACGTCCGATCGGCATCACGGGCAGATCTCCGATTTCGTCCAAACCCTGCATCCGATTCTGCGGAAGCTCAACCTGAATCTGGAACGCATTCCCCGAATTCGGATCGCGCCAGTAGTTGGGCTCGGTGAAGCGCGACGACGAAGTGGCGGGAACGACGGATCGCACGACGTCCGCCATCGTCAGCCCGAACTGTCCGGCACGCTCGCGGTTGATATTGATATCGAGCGTGGGATAGTTGTTCTCCTGCGCGAATTGCAGGTCGCGGACAAAGCCCAGCTTTGCCAGCTCGGACCGAATTTTTTGACCGTATTTGTAATCGTCTGCGAGGGCTGGTCCCTGAACGGCTACCTCGATGGGCGTCGGCGAGCCGAAGCTCATCACCTGCGAGACGATGTCCGCCGCTTCAAACGAGACCTGACAGTCGGGTACCGCACGATGCAGATCGCTTCTGATTCTTTCGCGCAAGGCCTCGCCGCGCGGAGTGTCCGGCTTCACGGCAACCTGAATGATTGCTTCCTGAGGTCCGCTGGTGAACAGATGGATGAGGTCAACCGGGTAGCTGGAGGGAACGATTCCCATGAAGTCGCTGGTGATCACCACGTTCCCGTCGCCGGCCGCCTGTTTGATGACGCCGAGAGCGCGGAGAACAACCCGTTCTGTCTCCTCAATTCGCGTTCCGGCGGGAGCGCGTAAGCGAATCCGAATCAAGGGCGCGTTGGCTTCCGGAAACAGTTCGGTCCCGATGCGCGGGAGCAGCAGGTACAGGATTCCAGCCGTCACCGCGACATACGCGAGCGCTACGGGCCATCGAAAACGCAGAACCGCATCCAGATACCTTTCGTAAATCGAACGCATGCGCCCGAAGAATCCTTCGCGCTCTTCTCCCCGATGCGCCTCACGCATGATCCAGGTGGAGAATACCGGCACCAGGCTGCTGGACAGCAGGTACGACGCGATCATCGAAAACGCGACCGCTAACGAGAGCGGCACAAAGAGCTGCCTGCCGACGCCCACCATAAAAAACGAAGGAACGAAAACGGCGAGTACACAGAACATGGAGAGCAGCCGCGCCATTGCGGTCCTGCTGCAGGCCTCCAGCACGGCGCGCGCTCGTGAAACCCCGGGCAGCATCTGCGTGTGGATGTTTTCGATTTCGACAGTAGCTTCGTCTACGAGCACTCCGACCGCGAGAGCCAGACCGCCAAGCGTCATGATGTTGATCGTCTGGCCTGTTCCCCACAGCAATATGACGGCGCTCAACAGAGCGAAGGGAATGTTCAGGATGACGATCAGGGCGCTGCGCCAGTCCCGCAGGAAGATGAGCACCATCAATCCGGTGAGACATGCGCCGAGGAGCCCTTCGATGATCAGGCCACGGAGGGAGTTCGTGACGAACGGGGATTGATCGAACTGGAGGCTCACCTCGACATCGTCCGGCACCACTTTTTTGAAATCGGGTATTGCGGCCTTCACGGCGCTGATAACGGCCAGAGTGGAAGCATCGGCGCGTTTCGTTACCGGAATGTAAACGGTGCGTTTGCCGTTCACGTGGGCGTAAGCGGTAATAATGTCCGTTCCGTTGTCGATGGTTCCGATGTCGCGAAGGTATATCGTTGTTCCTGAAACCGGCCGAATCGGAGTGCTCAGCAGTTCCGTAAGGTCGCCGCTCAGAGCCGCATTCGTTCTTGCGATACGCGTGAGTTTTCCCGTCCACATATTTCCGGATGGCATGACCACGCTCGCTTTGCTGACGGCGGAAATGGCCTCCTGCGGAGAGATTTGATATTGCTGAAGCTTGTCCGGATCGAGCGTTATCACAATCGTTCGCTGATTTCCACCAAAGGGCGGCGGCGCGGAGACGCCGGGCAGCGTGGCAAAAAGGGGCCGAACACGGTTCAGAGCGAAATCCTGCAACTCGCCCTGCGAATGCGTCGCGCTGCTGAAAGCCAGTTGACCCACCGCAACGCTGCCTGCGTCGAAACGCGTGATGAAGGGCGCGACCGTCCCCGGCGGCATGAACGCGCGCGCCCGATTCACGTAACCTACGGTTTCGGCCATAGCCTGCGCCATGTCCGTACCTTCGTGAAAGACCAGCTTCATCAACGCCGCGCCCTGGATACTCTTACTCTCCACGCGGTTAATGCCGGTGATGTAGAGGAAGTGATACTCGTAGTAATAAGTGAGATAGCCTTCCATCTGCGCCGGGTCCATTCCGCCGTATGGCTGGGCGACATAAATCGCCGGTTCACCTACCTTGGGAAAGATGTCCACCGGCATGCGCTGGACCGCGAGGATGGCGCAGAGCGCGATCGCGATCAGCGCGACAACGACGGTAATGGGCCTGGCGAGAGCACTTAGGACCAGACGCATTTGGGACTCCTCAGAATTCCTCTCAACGGCTTGCCTCCGCGACGAACGGCTGGATGTCGCCGGCAGCTGTCGCAATGCCCAGAAGTCCTCGCCACACGCCGAGCCTTGCTAGGGCATCATCGATCTCCGCCTGGGTGAGGAGGCGCTGCGCTTCGGCGACTTCGTCGATCGCGCCTAAACCGGACCGGTAGCGAGCTGTCGCCTGCTGAATGGCGGCGCGCGCGGCGGACACCTGCGTTGGCGTGTTGGCGGCGATGCGGCGAGCTCCGTTTAACGTCGCCACCGCTCGATTCCATTGCGCGCGCAGATCAACGAGGAGTTGGTCATTTCGCGCTTTCTGGGAAAGTATGACCGCATTCTGTTCTGCTTCACGGGCACGAATCGAGGGCCGATCGAGGATCGGAAAAGTAACGCTGAAGCCCAGCGCGTAATTCTGAAAATTCGGGGCGAGCCCGTTGGCGCCGCCCAGACGATCTCCATTCGTCTCAGCGCCGGTCCCGCGAGCGTAGGCGGAAGCCTGCAAATAGAACCTGGGGAAGTACGTTCTTTCCAGCGCATGCAGTTGCGCGCGGGCCTGGTCGATTGCAGCGCTCTGCTCCTCAATAATCGGGTTGGATGACATGTTCGGCGGCCCCGGACTCTGCTCGGATGGCAGTTGCGTGAGGTTGCCTATAACGACAGCTATCTGGGACGGATCGATGCCGAGGAATTGACCCAGGTTGGCGCGGGAAACATCGACGGCCTCCTGAGCCTGGATCAGTTGAGTCTTCGCGGCTGCCAACTCCGCCTCCGCGCGCGACTGATCGGCGCCTGGCCGCAACTGCGCGTTCACCTGCGCCGTGATCGTGCGCAGAAGAACGTCGGCCCGGTCCACGCCGGCCTGGGCGGCTCGCACGGTTTCCTGAGCAGCGACCAACGTCAGATATGCGTCCACGGCGGCAGCCGAGACTTCGAACTGCGTGCGCCTGACCGTAGCTTCCGACTGTGCGCGAGCCGCGGCGGCAATCCCCACATTGGCGCCTCGCAATCCAAAATCGAAAGGCTCCCATGTGACCAGGCCGCCTACGGCGCTGCCCCATACGGACCCGAAATTGTTCGATCCGATCACCGGTCCGGACATTGATGGAATCACGCTTTGGGGCAGCAGCAGGCCGAAGACATTGTTTCGGGTGGCCCGGTTGACCTGCGCCACAGCATCGACTCGGGGCAGGTAAGCTGTTCTCGCCAATTGGATGGCGGCGGCCGCGGCATTGATCTGCTCCTGCGACACGCGGATGGATGGATAACTTTTGAGGGCCGTTTCAACGGCCTGGGTAAGGGACAGCGGGGCGGCGATCTGTTGAGCGGCCAAATTCTCTGTGAGAAGCGCGATCGCCCAAATCCCAAGCACGAGCTGCGCAGGCGTTGTTTTGATTCGCACGCTGGTTAGTCACCCTCGATGAGTTCGTGAAAGAGTTCCCGCACTTTGCTTTTGGAAGCCGCGAGGGCCTTTCGCCCCAATGTCGTTGCGCGGTAGACTCGCCGGAGGGACTTGCCGTTCCTTTGCTCGGTCGATTTCAAATACCCCTTTTTTTCCAGGCCCTGAAGCAGCGGGTATAAACTTCCGGGGCTGATCTTGTAGCCATGCCGCGCGAGTTCCTCGATCATGCCCAGACCAAAGACAGGCCCTTCGACGGCGTGATGGAGCACATGAAGGCGGATCAGGCCTGAGTAAAGGTCGCGATCGGGGGAAATGTGTGATTTATCCGTCTTCGATTTCGACATTCGATTACGAACTCCGTTAGCATAAGGGGCGGCTTCAACGTTTGTCAAATGCCATGGAGGGTCGGATCGGATGATGGAAAAGACGCGCCGCGATTTCCTTGCCAGCGCCGCACTCGGGTCGGTCGGGCTGGTGAGCGGCTGCAATCGCCCACCGAACAGCCCGCAGCAAGCTGCGGCCACCGATCAGGGCGGGAAAGCCGATGTAACCCTCAGGATCGGCAACGTTCTGGCGGATATCGCAAAGGAACACACAATCAGCACTATCGGATACAACGGGTCCATCCCGGGGCCGCTGATCCGGCTGCGCGAAGGGGTTCGCGTCATGGTCGATCTGTTCAATGAGACCGATACGCCGGAACTCGTTCACTGGCACGGACAGATCCTTCCCGCCGCGGTGGACGGCGCAGAGGAAGAGAAGAGCCTCGTGGTTCCCGCTCACGGACACACGCGCTATCAGCTAACGCCTCAGCCGGCGGGCGCGCGCTTTGTTCATACGCACGTCATGTCAATGGGTGATCTGAACCGCGGTACCTATACCGGCCAATTCGCATTCGTCTATATCGAGCCGAAGAACAATCCCGGGCGATTCGACCACGAGGTGTTTCTCGCGACGCACGAGTTCGAGCCCTTCTTTGGCGCGGAAGAGATGGAGGAGGAAGAGGAAGATAAAGAATTCGAGAGCAGGAAGAAGGAAGAGCTGGAAAAGCAGCAAAAGCCCAACGGCTGGGAGATCGGTTACCAGCGGTTCACGATCAACGGAAAGGCGCTCGGTTACGGCGAGCCCGTTCGGGTTCAGGAGGGCCAGCGGGTGCTGTTTCATATCCTGAACGCGAGCGCGACGGAGAACATTCAGCTAGCCCTGCCCGGACATCAGTTCCAGATCATCGCGCTCGATGGCAACCCTGTACCGCAACCGCAGCCCGTCGAGATGCTGGAGCTAGGGACAGCGGAGCGAATTTCGGCCATTGTGGAAATGAGAAACCCCGGAGTGTGGGTTCTCGGCACGCCTAAGGACGACGACCGCAAGAACGGAATGGGAATCGTCATCGAGTATGCCAATCGAACAGGGCAGCCACGCTGGATTCAGCCGTCGAAAAAACCCTGGGACTACACCATATTTGGTCAGAACCGAACGGTTCCCAATCCTGATGAAACGATTTCGCTGGCTTTTGGGAAGATCAACGGCGGTAACGGCGGATTCAATCGATGGACGATCAACGGAAAGAGCTTTGATGAGAAAGCGGCTCCGCGGGCCCTCCAGAAGGGCAAACGGTATCGTCTGGTTTTTGATAACCAGACGGACGATGCCCATCCGGTCCATCTCCATCGCAACAGCTTCGAACTCACGAAAGTTCACGGCAAGCCGACGGCCGGAGTCTTAAAGGATGTTGTTCTGGTGAAAGGATTCCGGCAAATCGAAGTCGACGTCGCGCCTGCAATGGAGGGCTTGACGCTCTTCCATTGCCATCAGCAACTGCACATGGACTATGGATTCAAGCTTCTGTTCAACGTCGTTTGACGGCGTTGCGCCGCTGAACGCAAAGGCAGCATTCGGAGCGGCGCGAGGGGAAAAATCGCGCTGCGACTCTTCCCCTCGCGTTCATTCCTGCGTTCTTGTTGCCGAGCTATTGCTTACAGGATGTCGAGATCATCTTGAGGTCACTGACCTGGAGATTTGCGGGCCCCGTTGCGCCTGCCGTGCTGCTTTGTTGGGAGGAGGAAACGGTACCGGTCACCGTCACCTCGTGGCCAATGTGAGCCTTCAGATCGACTGTGGAACTGGAAAGCTCATAAGTCTTTCCCGAGGTCTCTTTAAGCATGTATTGAGCGGCCGATGCGCCTTGCGACAGGCACCCGGTGGCAGTTACCGGCGCATTGGCGGACGTGTTTTGGGCGAACGCCGGAGCGGACCCCAGTAGTCCGAAGCCGACGAGAGTCATTGATGCTAACCATCGAATCATCCATCACCTCCGGGGCGTTTGACCAGCAACGCACAGGCCAGACGAAGTTATTCTATGTACGCTTCGGGAGCTTCGACAGTCGGGGTGATAGGAACGGAACACAGTTGCTGAAAATGCGCCCACTTCATGAGCATTCGTCCCATGCCGCTACTTCGAATCGCGCTTATAAGCCATCGTTGTTCAAGCAGAGAGCGCTCCTTTCGCAAGTGGCGCGCTGATTGCGAAGTTCGCTTTTCCGTCATAGCCGCATTACACCCTTAGCGCCTGGCAGCCGGGGTCGTCCCGGGCGGCTGGAACAGCAAAAATTTCCCTGTGAGGAGGCGATTCAAGGCTCCGTCCCGGCAAGCGGCGGTTCCGACGAAGCCGACAGATATTCCGGCCGCTAGCCGGATACGACCGCATGCCCTGATGCGAAATAATGCTGCCATGAAAGTCGCCGTCACCCTCTTACTCCTTGCCGCGCTGACCTTCGCTCAAGGTCCGCCGTCCGTTAATCGCACTGTCATCATCGTCAGCCTGGACGGCTTCCCCGCCGATGCTTTGGAAAACCCCAAAACGCCCGTTCCCGTACTCCGTCAGCTTGCAGCGGACGGCACGCGCGCCCGTCGCATGACGCCCATCAATCCCACCGTCACGTGGCCCAATCACACTGCCATCGTCACCGGCGCCGATGCAGCGCGTAACGGCCTGCTCGTCAACGGCAAGATCCTGCCCACCAACGCCTGGCCGCCTGTGAAAATCGAGCCTTGGGTACCGAAGGACCAGATGGTCCGCGTGCCGACCCTCTACGACGCCGCCCACAAGGCGGGCCTCAGGACCGCTCAAGTCGATTGGGTCGCCATCCACCAGGCGCCCAACATCGATTTCGCATTCCCCGAAGTTCCGTCAGCCGATGGAACCATCGAACGCGAGATGGTCCGTGAAAACCTGGTGACGGCGGACATCATCACGAGTTTTCGTGATCAGAGCATTTTCCGGCGCGACCAGATCTGGACGGATGCCTCCATTCACATCCTTCGCGCCCACCGGCCCAATCTGCTCCTGCTCCATCTCCTCTCGCTTGACACCACGCATCATTCCTACGGGCCCGGAAGTCTCGCCGCGGACGGCGCAATGGCTTTTCTCGATAGCTGCGTGGGCCGCCTCATCAACGCCGTCAAAGAACTCGGTATCGTAAACAACACGACGATCTTTGTCGTCTCCGATCACGGTTTCAAAGCGGTGAAGACACAGATCGACGCGAACGTGGCCATCGCCGGCGCCGGACTGCAGAACAGCGCCTGGGCGATGCCTGAAGGCGGCTACGCGCTGGTCTATACCAAAGATCACGACAAGTCCATCGCCGATCGGCTTCGGGCGAGTTTTGTTGAGATGCCCGGCATTCAGTCCGCGCTCATGCCGGATGCCTATGCGTCGCTGAGGCTCCCGACACCCGAGCAGAACGACCAAATGCCGGATCTTTACCTCGTCGCGGCCCCGGGATACGCGTTTGCGAACAGCCGAGGCGGCGCCGTCAGCACGACTGTCGCCTCTACACAGGGCGCGCACGGTTATCCGAACTCCGACCCGGAACTCGACGCCATCTTCATAGGGTCCGGCGCCGGCATCCAGCGCGGCCGTACCATCGACCGCATCGCTAATCTGGATGTAGCTCCCACGATCGGCGCGCTGCTCGGTATCAAGCTTCCCGAGGCGCAGGGACGCGTGATTGGAGATGCTCTTATAGAACAGCCGCGATAAATACGGGGCGATTGCGCAGACTCTCCGGCACGTACGGTGTCGGGGTTAACGATGGCGCGCATCGTGCGTGATCGCGTGGTTGAAAGCCAGTGAGAATGGCGCGCGGGGGCTGATGCATCATCTGCGCGCGATGCACTCGGGCCGAGAAATGCCAAAAAATGAGGTGCGAATGAAAACCGCGACTGAACCAAAGCTGGTCGCCGAAGCGATACCAGGATACACATATGGAACGGCCGAGGCGGCCAGATCGCCTGTTTCCGTGGCGGACCTGGAGGGCCTCAAACAGAGCGTCGGCTTCACCAGCCGCGATGAAGAATACCTCAGAATGGCCGGCACAGTATTAGCCGATCAGACAAAGGCGCTCGTGGATACGTGGCGGGGGATTATTTCGAAAATCCCGCATCTGGCGAAGCATTCCCAGGGCCCGAATGGAGGTCCTGTTCCGCGGTACTCAGAGCGGAGCGGGCAGAGATTCCAGCAATGGATTCTGGACACCTGCCTGCGTCCCTACGATCAGGATTGGCTCAATTACCAGCAGGAAATCGCCCTGAGACACACACGCCTGAAGAAAAACGCCACAGACGGCGTACAATCCACGCCCTATGTTCCGCTGCGTGAAATCATCGCGTTCACCGCAGTGATGAACGAAACGATTAAACCCTTTCTGGCGGCTCAGGGGCACGGCGCGGAAGACGTGGAGCAGATGCATAGCGCCTGGCGCAAGTCGCTGCAATTGCAGATTGCCTTGTGGGCCGGGCCATATACGGATCCCAAAGCGGCGTCTAATCAATGGTGAGAAAAATGAGCCGAATGGTGAGAAAGAGCCCGCGAAGGAGTGCGTGCGCTTGTGCCCGGCGGCTCGGCGGACGGCGGCGTGCGGGAGTGGTTCCATGCCGACAACAAATCCGTTAGTGCGACTACGCGCGTTCGGGCAGAGCATCTGGTTGGATCTGCTGAGCCGCAATCTGATCCGGTCCGGCAAACTGGCGGAACTTATCCGGTCGGACGGAGTATCGGGGATCACTTCCAATCCGACTATTTTTGACAAGGCCATCGGGCAGAGTTCCGACTATGATGCGGACATCCACAGCCTTACCGAGGCCGGCAAAACCGCTCCGGAGATCTGTCGCGATCTGACTATCGGAGACATCCGCGAAGCCGCCGACATTCTTCGCCCTACCTATACAAAAACGGACGGCGAAGATGGCTACGTCAGCCTCGAAGTTTCACCACTTCTGGCGCGCGACACCCGCGCAACGGTCCACGAGGCGAACGAATTGTGGCGGGCAGTGAACCGGCCGAACGTCATGATCAAGATTCCTGCTACCCGGGAAGGACTTCGCGCGATCACCGAATCGATCGCCGCCGGGATCAATGTCAACATCACCTTGCTGTTCGGCCTGCCCCGGTATCGGGAGGTCGCGGAAGCTTATATTCGCGGAATCGAGCACCGCATCGCGGATGGGCAGGACGTTCACCGTATCCGCTCTGTCGCCAGTTTCTTCCTGAGCCGGATTGATGTTCTGGTCGATTCGAAACTACCACCGGCCGCGCGGAACCTTCGCGGAAGCGCCGCGATTGCCAGCGCGAAGCTCGCGTATGAGATCTACAAAGAGGTATTCGGTTCCGAGCGTTTTCGCAAGTTGCAGGAGCGCGGCGCCAGGAAGCAGTGGCTGCTTTGGGCGAGCACGGGCGCCAAGTCAAAGGAATCGAGCGACATCAAATATGTAGAGCCATTGATCGGGCGCGAAACGGTGAGCACCTTGCCGATGGAGACGCTCGAGGCTTACCGCGATCATGGTTCACCCGAGCCCCGCCTCGATCAAGGCGCGGACAGCGCCCGCGAGACGATGGCGGCGCTCTCTTCCGCGGGAATTGAGATCGATACAATCACGAATCAGCTGGAAGATGAAGGGATAAAAAAATTCGTCCACGCCTTCGAAGAGTTAATGGAAAGCATCGAGAAAAAGACCCGATCCTTTCAGCGCGTTTGATTCGTCCGGGCGGCCGACGCCGCAAGGCTTACCGGATTCCTGGTCCGCCCGCGCGAAAGTGTTGCGGACTTATTTTGCCTGGCGCAAAAACACCCCCGGCAAGGCGAGGACGCAAAGCGTCCCGCCCGCGGGGGCAATCAAGGATGGCCGATCCGCCGCCCTTGTAACGGCTTAGAGTGCGGCTAACACCTGATTAAGAAGCGCCGCAAGGTTGGTCGCCAGGGTCGAGAGCGGACTACCGCCATTTAGCAGATTCGCCACTGAACAGAGTAGATTGCCGAGTAGGTTACCAGCGCCCGGTACGGCCGTGATGTTCAGCACGACCTGGTTCAGATGAACCACGAGCCCGAGGACATTTAGATCGAGCGGTCCCAGGGTAAGGTTCAGGATGGGACACGAGCCGCTGGCGGCAACTGGTATGCTTACGGCCTGCGTGATCGTGCTGCCGACCTGATTGCCGGCGCTATCGAGGAGGTTGCCCGTTACCGTTCCCACTGCATTTAATGCCCCGTTGACTACCTGAAAACCGGTAATCGTCAGGGTTCCGACAAAGCTACCACCGCCAAAGGGCTGGTTTCCCGTAGTCGTGCCGGGCGCGACCGGTACCGACACTGCCGACGTCAGGCCTTGGGTTTTGGGCACCGCCATGCTATTTGGCGGCGACAGAATGAGCAAACCTACCAACAAGGCGCACATAAAACGCTTTTTCGATACATCGTATTTGTTTTTTCCCTCCGTGGAATCGTAATGCGGGAACTTAGTCCCGACCTATACCTAAAAAAGCTAACACGAGATCCTAAAAACATATCGTTTTAAAAGGCACGGCCGCGCAGAATGACGGCGCCCACTTAGCAAGGTAAAGTAGTTAGAAGACCGCTTTCCTGGTTGCGGCGTGAGTTCGAGCGTAATAACCCTCGAAGTCATTCCTGCGCGTTCACTAATCAGTGAGCGCCGTCGGGCGTGGGTAAACGCGCAACGATTCCCGCTTACGATGAAGGGCTGCTTCCCGGTGGGCGTTTCTCACCCTTGCCGCCTGTTCGCCAAGTTGGTTGGGAAGTTCCCGGCGCCAATTTTCGAATCATAGCGCCGACATCCGCCGCAATCTGAAACGATTCGATCACGGCTGGGGGAGCGAGCAGGCCCAAACCGCACGTCGCGGTGATTATTGTGCTCTGCGCAAGGTCCTGAGGATCGCGCGCGAGTGATGCGGCGACCAGCCAACGGCTGAAGATCGAACCGGGCCGCAGAGCACTGAGGTCGGAAGACGTGGGGACGAGGCCGTATGCGACCCAGCCCCCGCGGTCCAGGAACTCGAGGGCAGAACGTGAGGAGAAAAATTCTTCGAGGCCCTGATGGGCATCGAAGGAAAGAATGTCGGGATCGGCGACGCACATGCGATCAAACGGACGTTGGGCGCAGCAATGAAGGCCGCTGAATGCCCCACGCGCGCGGATGTCCTCAAATATCGAGGACAATGCGCTCAGACGGCGCTCCTGCGGGATACCCTTGGAAACAGCTTCATCGAGGCAGAGCGCGGGCTCATCCACAAACATCAGAACGGGAAGGTCGGATCTTTGCAAACGCTCAATCTGCCAGCAGGCGATTTGGGCAATGTGGAAAGCCACCGCGGAGAAAGGCGAAGAGTCCGCAAGAAAGGCGCGGTCCCGATAGAAGAGGTAAGTCGCGAGCGTAACGGGGCCTTCGATCTGACCTTTAACAGCGATGGCCGAAGGGAACATAGGCCGCTTTATCGATTCTTCGAAAACGGGAAAGCCCGCCGAGTCGGCGGGCGTCAGACATCCGGCGCTGTTGTGCAGGGCCTCAATCACAGCGTCGATGCGACCGGGCTTCACCTGGTATCCGTATCCGCCCGCGCGGGGTTCGACAAAATCGGCGAGTATGCCCAGACCCTGACCGATTACCGTCTCGCGTTCCGATAATTGCGGCAGTTGAGGCCAGAACGGTATCTCCGGGCAGCAGTCCGCGATTGCGCGTACGGCTTCAACCGGCGATGTATAGGGCAGGCTTCCGATGCCGGTCACAGCGCCGGCGAGTTGGGAAGGGATCACTAAGAAGGTTCGTAGTTCAGATTTGAACCAAGCCACCGCTCGACTTCAGCGACAGTCATGCCTTTGCGGCGATGGTAGTCGATGACCTGGTCCTGCTCGATCTTTCCGACGTTGAAGTAACGCGATTCCGGATGCGCGAAATAGAGGCCGCTGACACTGGAGCCGGGCCACATCGCGAATGATTCGGTGATCCGCATGCCAGTGTTCGCTTCCACGTCGAGCAGACGCCAGATCGTCCCTTTCTCGGTGTGGTCGGGGCACGCAGGATAACCTGGCGCTGGTCGAATTCCGCGATATTCTTCGTTGATCAGTTGTTCGTTGCTGAGGTTCTCGCAGCCGAAGCCCCATTCGCAGCGCACACGCTTGTGGAGGCATTCGGCGAAAGCTTCGGCGAGACGGTCGGCGACGGCTTCCGCCATGATCGCGGTGTAATCGTCATTCCCGGCGCGATAGCTTGCGCACAGTTCCTGTAAGTTGATTCCGCTGGTGACCGCGAATGCGCCGATGTGATCGGCAAGGCCGCCATCTTTCGGCGCAATGAAATCGACGAGCGACCGGCACGGCTTGCCGTCGCGATTGACCTGCTGGCGGAGAAAATGGAACCGGTCGAAAACCTGCGTGCGCGAGGAATCGGTATAGAGTTCCACATCATCGCCGACGGCATTCGACGGGAAGAGTCCGTAAACGCCGCGAGCTGTGATCAGGCGCTTCGCGATGATTTCATCGAGAAGCGCATTGGCGTCGGCGAAGATCTGGCGCGCCTGAGCGCCGTACTGTTCGTGTTCCAGTATGCGGGGATAAAGCCCTTTCAGTCCCCATGTGTGGAAGAGCGGGCTCCAATCGATGTATGAGCGAAGCTCGCACAAGGAGAAATCGTCGAGCACACGGACTCCGGTGAAGGACGGCGAGGGAATATCGTCCGGGCGCCATTCGATAGGCGTGCGTCTGCTGCGCGCCTCCTCCAGCGAAACCGCGCTCTGGCGCGGCGCCGAGTGCGTGCGGCGAATGGTCTCGTATTCGGCCCTGTGCCGCTCGATAAACGCCGCTTTACCCTCGTCACTCAGCAGGCTGGTGGTGACGGGCACAGCCCGGCTGGCGTCGAGCACGTGCACCACGGGTTGGCTGTAATTGGGGGCAATTTTTATGGCCGTATGAGCGCGGCTTGTGGTGGCGCCGCCGATGAGCAACGGCAGGCGGAAGCCCTGACGTTCCATCTCGCGAGCGACATGCACCATCTCATCGAGCGACGGGGTGATGAGGCCGCTCAGACCGATGACGTCCGCCTGCTCCTCTTTGGCGCGCGCGAGAATTTTCTCGCACGGAACCATGACGCCCATGTCGATCACTTCGTAGTTGTTGCAGGCGAGCACAACCCCGACGATGTTTTTGCCGATATCGTGCACGTCGCCCTTGACGGTGGCGAGAATGATCTTTCCCTGCGTCTTGACAGCCTGCCCTGCGGCGGCGAGAGCCGCTTTTTCGGCCTCCATGAACGGCGTCAGATACGCGACCGCCTTCTTCATGACGCGCGCGGATTTGACCACCTGGGGCAGAAACATCTTGCCTGCGCCAAAAAGATCTCCCACGATGCCCATGCCATCCATGAGCGGTCCTTCAATAACAGCGAGCGGGCGGCCCAGTTTGGCGCGCGCTTCTTCGGTGTCTTCGTCGATATAGGTGTCGATGCCCTTTACAAGGGCGTGGGCGAGACGCTCTTCGACCGATCCGAGACGCCATTCCTCCGTCTTCTTCTCCGCGCTCCCGGATGTTCCCGCGCTGGCGGCCTTCAGTTTCTCGCCGAAATCGACCAGACGCTCGGTGGCGTCGGGGCGTCGGTTGAGCAGGACATCCTCAACCATCGTCTTCAACTCGGGCTCGATTTCCTCGTAGACTTCGAGCATCCCGGCGTTGACGATGCCCATATCCATGCCCGCGGCGATCGCGTGATAAAGGAATGCCGAGTGCATGGCTTCGCGAACTTTGTTGTTGCCGCGGAAGCTGAATGAGATGTTCGAAACCCCGCCGCTTACTTTGGCGTGCGGGAGGTTCTGCTTAATCCACCGGGTGGCGTTGATGAAATCGACCGCGTAGTTGTTGTGTTCCTCCATGCCGGTCGCGACAGTGAGGATGTTTGGATCAAAGATGACGTCTTCGGGAGGAAATCCGATATCGTCGACCAGGATCCGATACGCGCGTTCGCAGATGCGGATCTTGTCCTCGTAGGTGGCCGCCTGCCCCTGCTCGTCGAACGCCATCACAACGACGGCGGCCCCGTATGAGCGAACGGTGCGGGCGTTCTGGCGGAATTTCTCCTCACCTTCTTTCAGCGAAATAGAGTTGACGATCCCCTTGCCCTGGAGACACTTCAGTCCCGCCTCGATGACTTCCCATTTCGAGGAGTCCACCATGAACGGGACTTTGGCGACTTCGGGTTCGCTGGCGAGCAAATGAAGAAAACGGCTCATCGCCGCGACGCCATCGATCATGCCCTCGTCCATGCAGATGTCGATTACGTTGGCGCCGTTTTCGACCTGCTGGCGGGCGATGCTTACCGCTTCCTCGTATTTACCTTCTTTGATGAGCTTCGCGAATTTCGGCGAACCGGCGACGTTGGTGCGTTCGCCGATCATGATGTAGACGCCGGGTTGCTGCGTGAACGGCTGCGACCCGGAGAGGCGCAGCGGGCGCGGTTGGCCGGAGGGGATTTCCGGAACGGCAACCTGGCTGCGGCCGCGCGTGGGCTGACCTTCCAGCGCCTGGGCGATTGCGGCGATATGGTCTGGCGTGTTCCCGCAGCATCCACCGGCGATGTTGATCAGGCCGCCCTTCGCAAACTCGGTCAGGTAGCGCGCCATGTCGGCAGGTTGCAGATCAAAGCCGGTCGGCGAGAGCGGGTTCGGCAGTCCTGCGTTGGGATAGCAGGAAATTGCCGCCGTCGACTTATGGGCGAGTTGCTCAAGGAACGGATACATGAGGTCCGGTCCGAGCGAGCAGTTGAGGCCCACGGAGAAGGGCCTGGCGTGCTCCACCGCATTCCAGAAGGCTTCCACCGTCTGGGCGGAGATCATCGTTTCGCCGCCGCGGCCGACGGCGGCGGAAATCATCACGGGGAGTTCTTTGCCTTCGCGATCGAACACCTCACGAATTGCGACCAGGGCCGCTTTGGCGTTCAGGGAGTCGAAAATCGTCTCGACGAGCAGGAGGTCCACGCCGCCCTCGATAAGGGCGCGAATCTGCTCGGCGTATGCGGTTTTGACCTGATCGAAGGTGACGACGCGGAAGCCGGGATCGTCGGCATCGGGGGAGTTGGAAAGCGAAACGGTTAGGGGACCGATCGCGCCCGCGACGAAACGGGGGCGCGAGGTGGCGTTGGCGATGCGATCCGCCCACTCGCGGCACTGGCGGGCGGACGCGTGATTGATCTCCCAGGCAAGTTGACTGAGCGACTGGCTTTCAACGATCCCCTGGTAAAACGCAGGGTCTTTGCGGCCGCCGTGCTCGCGCGGGTCATCCACGAAGAATTCGCTCTGCGCGATGCTGGTGGCCCCGAAGGTGTTGGTTTCGATGATGTCGGCGCCGGCTTCGAGAAAGCGCCGGTGGATGTCGCCAATCATCTCCGGCTGCGTCAGGGAAAAGAGATCGCCGTTGTTCAGCAGGTCTTTCTTCGAATCGCGAAAACGATCGCCGCGGATGTCCGCTTCCTTCATCCCGTAGGCGCGAATCGTCGTGCCCATCGCGCCATCAATGATGGCGACACGGTTCTCGATGATCTTTTGCAGCGGATGAATTGAATTTTGGGACATACCTATGCGGCGCGGGTCCAGCAACCCGTTCATTTGGAGTGCTTTCTTTGATGATAGCGAGTGGGCGCCGGATTCCGGCTACTTCGAACGAGCGGGCCGCTTAACGCTGCGCTCGAGATTGTGGGCCACCGCGGCGCGGATGAGGTTCTTCAGGGCCGCTTCATTGATCTTGTCGTCCTCGTGGACGTCGATGGCGCGCCGGACATTCCCGTCGAGGCTCGAGTTGAAGAGACCGGAGGGGTCGTTTAACGAGGCCCCTTTCGCAAACGTCAGCTTGACGGCGTTTTTATACGTCTCCCCCGTGCAGACGATACCGGCGTGGGAAAAGACGGGCGTTCCCCTCCACTTCAACTCCTCAACGATCTCAGGGTCTGCAGCGTGGATGATTGCCCGCAGTTTCGCGAGCGTCTTCCCGCGCCAGTCCCCCAGTTCTCTGATCTGCTCGTCGATTAACGCGGAGGCGGATGGCTCCGGGGCAGGCGTTTTCATGCGCTGGCCCCCGTTCTCGCCGAGCGCCCGGCCACGTTCCAAAAGAGCCGTCGAACGACATGGCCTTTCCACATCCAAAGCCCCGACAGCGCGAGTATTGGGAAGAACACGAACCGAACGGCCGGGGCGTAGTTGGGAATTTCGTGAAACGGACTGTAAATATACCCGATGATCGGAATGCTGAAGACGATGTGAAGCCAGCGAAAAATCGAACGTTTAGTGGCTTGGTTCATTTTTGCGGTTCTCCTCGATTTACAGGTTTTGAGCTGCCTTAGGCGGCACATTGCGGGCTTCGACGCCGAACTGCTTTGCGTACTCGGCGGTCAATCGCTGCCAGCCGGCGAACTTCATCGCATCCGCGCCGGCGATGCGGCCGAGCGGAGTCCCATTGAGAAGGCGATCCAGAACATCGAAACAAATGTGCCACCCAGCGGCGCCCCACGAGATGTAGCGGCGATCGATTTTGTGCCAAAGCGTCAGACGCGTTCCTCCGCCCTGCGCTTCGAGCTCCCAGCGTATATCGCCGTATTCAAGCAACCCGGGAGGATCGGCTCGCGTCACCGTTGTCGCCAGGGGCTTGGGGTTTCCCACCCAGGTGAGATTCACCGTTTTTCCGGCGGCGTCCAGGCTCCCATCGACCACGAAGGGGGCCCATTCGCGCAGATGCGCCGGGTCGGTCAGGGCCTCCCAGACTTTTTCGGGCGAGTGGCGCAGCTCGCGGACGAGGATGAGCGTCCACTTGTCACCGTCTTTTCGTACCTGCGCCCCAGTGGCCGGACCCGGCGCATATTGCTCCTGCTCGATCATCTTTTTCTCCGCTAGCCGCGTGTGAGTTGGGTGAGCTGGATGAGGTTACCACAGGTGTCGTTCACCACGGCGATGATCGAAAAGGGCACATTGGTGGGTGGCGTCGTGAACTCGCCTCCCTGGGCCTTGATCCGCTCGTAGTCGCCTTTGACGTCGTCCGTGTAGAACATCGCGGCAGGCTGGCTCTGTTCAAATATCGCCTTCTGATAGGTTTTGGCCGCGGGGTTGTTGTTCAGAGCCAATTGCAGTTCCGTGCCGTTGGGTTCCTCGGGCGAAGCTACAGTCAGCCAGCGATACGGACCGTTACTGAAATCGTTCTTCTTGGTAAAGCCGAGTACCTCCGTGTAAAAGCGCAGAGCTTTGTCCTGGTCGTCCACGAATACGCTGGTCAATTTGATTTTCATTTGGTTTCTCCTTGTTTGTGTCGCGGTTTGGGCCGCGTCGTTGTTGTGTTCCTTTTGGTTGGCGCCGACTTGGTTGGCGTGAGTTGATCCATGCGGTCGAGGTGGCGTTCGAGCGCATCCACGTGAGCATTCCAGAACCGCCGAAACGGAGTCAGCCATGCGTCCACCTCCTGAAACGGTTCGGGCTTCAGCCGGTAGAGACGGCGCTGGGCGTCCACCGTGGACTCCACGAAACCGGCGTCGCGCAGCACCCGCAGATGCTTTGACACAGCCGGCTGCGGCATACTAAGCTGACGCTCGATCTCCCCCACCGACTGCTGTGACGAGACCAGGAGGCTCAATATCGCCCGGCGGTTCGGCTCCGCAATAATTTCGAATACGGATTCCACACTCCTTATATACCTTTAAGAGTATATTCCTGTCAAGGCATATAAATGAGAAAAAAAGATCGAAGGTGAGGATTATGACCGTTTTGAACGATCAGAAGTCTTCGGCGAAAACCACGTCGCCGGTGACTCCGACCTGATAGGCCGACACGCGCCGCTCGAAAAAGTTGGTCAGTTCCTGAACGTCCTGCAGTTCCATGAACGCGAAAGGATTGCGGGATCCGTACAGCGGCGGCAGTTGGAGCGCGGCGAGTCGCCGATCGGCCACGTACTCGAGGTATTCGCGCATACTCTGGATTGACAGCCCGGTCACTCCCATGCTCAGCGTGTCCTCGGCAAAGGTGAGTTCGCAATCCACCGCTTCACGAATCATCTCCGCCACGCGCTGAGCGAAGCTCTCGTCGAAAAGATCCGGGCGCTCGCGGCGCGCGGTGGCGATCACTTCCAGCGCGAAATCGATATGCGCGCTTTCGTCGCGGAACACCCAGCTGGTGCCCGTCGCAAGGCCTTGTAAAAGGCCTCGTGAGCGCAGGTAGTAAACATACGCGAAGGCGGCGAAAAAAAACAAGCCCTCGATGCAGGCCGCGAAACAGACGAGATTGAGCAGGAACGCCCGCATCTGCTCGTCCGTGCGGAGTTCGGTCAGAGATTGAATGGAGTCGATCCATTTGAAGCAGAATTGCGCTTTCTTCTGAATCGAAGGAATATTTTCGACCGCGGCGAACGCCTCGGCGCGCTCCAGAGGATCCGTGACGTACGTGTCCAGCAGCGTCAGGTAGAACTGAACGTGCAGCGCCTCTTCGTACAGCTGGCGCGAGAGGTACATGCGCGCTTCCGGCGAGTTGACGTGCTTGTACAGGTTGAGAACCAGGTTGTTCCCCACGATGCTGTCGCCGGTCGCAAAAAAGGCGACCAGGCGCTTGATCAGATGCTGCTCCGACGGCCTCATGCGCGAACGGAGGTCGGTGACATCGGTTGAGAAGTCGACTTCTTCCACCGTCCACGTATTTTTGATCGCCGTCTTAAACATTTCGAAAAAGACGGGATACTTCATCGGGCGGAGCGTCAGGTTGAATCCGGGATCGAGAATCATGATGGTTCCGTTACTGGCACGCTTCGCAGGATTCCGGATTTTCCAGGGAACAGGAAACGGCCTTGACCGCCGTTTCTTTGGTCACGGGAACAGTTGCTTTCGCGATTTTCGACGCAGGGCGCGAACGCAGGTAGTAGGTCGTTTTGAGCCCCTTTTTCCATGCGTACATGTACATCGACGACAGCTTTCCGATGGTCGGGCTCTCGAGGAACAGATTCAATGATTGGCTTTGATCGATGAAAGCGCCACGGGCGGCGGCCATGTCGACGAGCGAACGCATCGGAATTTCCCACACTGTGCGATAGATTTCGCGCAGGTCCGCCGGGACGTCCTGCATGGCCTGAACGCTGCCTTCCGCGAGTTTGAGTCGATTCCGCATGTCCTCGTTCCACAGCCCGAGTTCTTTGAGATCGGCGACGAGGTACCGATTCACCTGAAGGAAATCGCCGGAAAGCGTCTCGCGCTTGAACAGGTTGGAGATCTGCGGCTCGATGCATTCATAGCAGCCGGCGATCGAGGCGATGGTCGCGGTGGGCGCGATGGCGATCATCAACGAATTGCGAAGCCCGATGCGGCGGATCCGTTCGCGGAGGGAATCCCAGCGCGCGCCGTCGGTGGGCGTGATGCCCCACGCTTCGAACTGAAGATCGCCCTTCGCCGCGCGAGTCTCTGCAAAAGACGGATGAGCGCCGAACATTTCCGCGAGATCGCAGGACGCGGTTAACGCGTGGAAATAGATTTCTTCCTGAATTCGCGTGGAGAGATCCCGCGCGGCCTGTGCGTCGAAAGCGAGCTTCAGCCGGAAGAAGACATCCTGCAAGCCCATGAGGCCGAGCCCGACAGGCCGCCATCTGCGGTTTGAGGCCGCTGCCGCGTCAGTGGGATAGAAGTTGATGTCGATCACGCGATCGAGAAAAGGCAGAACTCGCCGAACGGTCTCGGCAAGTTTCGGGAAATCGAATATGCCGTCGGTCAGGTGCCGGCCAAGGTTGATGGAGCCCAGATTACAGACGGCGGTTTCGTTGAGAGAGGTCACCTCGGTAATTTCGGTGCAAAGGTTGGAGAGGTGGACGACATTTTGCGGTAATCCGGTTTGGTTCGACTTCAGATTGCACGCGTCTTTGAACGTCATCCATCCGTTGCCGGTTTCCGCCAGGGTTCGCATCATGCGGGAATAGAGATCGCGCGCTTTGACTTGCCGCGCGAACAGATTCTCGTTTTCGGCGGCCAGATAGGCTCGCCGGAAATCCTCGCCGTAGAGATCAGGGAAGTGAGGAACTCTGGCGGGATCAAAAAGCGACCATACGCCGTCTGCTTCCACTCTCTCCATGAAGATGTCCGGAATCCAGTGCGCGAGATTCAGGTTATAAGTCCTACGCGCCTCGTCGCCGGTGTTGTCGCGAAGCTCGAGGAATTCCTCAATATCAGCATGCCAGGGTTCGAGATAGACACAGCACGCCCCTTTGCGTTTTCCACCCTGATTGACGGCGGATACAGAGGAATCAAGCGTCTTCAGCCAGGGAACAATTCCGTTCGAGTTGCCGTTCGTCGCACGAATGAGAGAACCGCGCGAACGGACGCGATGATAGGCGAGTCCGATGCCTCCCGAAAATTTCGAGAGCATTGCGACATCTTTATAGCGATCGTAAATGGACTCGAGATGGTCCTCGGGCGAATCGAGGAGGAAGCAGGACGACATCTGCGAATGAGTCGTTCCGGAATTGAACAAGGTCGGTGAAGACGGGAGATACTCGAGGGCGGCCAGCAGTCTGTAGAACCCGAGGACCTCCGGAATTGCCTGAGACAACCCGCAGGCCACGCGGAGGAAGAAGTACTGAGGCGTTTCGAGAACGGCGCGGGAAATGGGGTCCTTCAGCAGATAACGGTCATATACGGTCCGAATGCCGAAGAACTCGAACCGATCCGACCATGCGTCGTCGATTGCGCTGTTCAATTTGCGGGCATTCGATCGAACGAACGCCGCTGTCTGTTCGGAGATCACGCCGGCTTTGCAACCGGCTTCGATGGACTGTGAAAAGGAAAAAATGTTCTGATTCTGGACCTCCTTCTCGATGTACAGCGTGAGGAGGCGGGCAGCGAGCCGGGAGTACGCGGGTTCCTCCGCGATCAGCGAGGCGGCCGTCTGGATCGAAAGCGAATCCAGCTCTTTGGTTGTCGATCCATCGTAAAGTCCCCCGATGGTCTTGATGGCGATGCGCATCGGATCGACGTCTGCGAGACCTACTGAGCATCGCTCCACCGCGCGGATGATTTTGTCCACCATCACGGGCTCAAACGAGCCATTACGCTTCCGCACCCTCATGCTGGTGGCGGGAGTCTCGGCGTGGATGCCCGGAATTAATTCCTGAAATTCTGTGGTTGCTGTCGTGGCCACTGCGCGCCTTTCCGCCAGGGGGACGCGCACCTTCAACAACATCGGGAGAACATCCCTATGAATGCGGTTGACACCAGCCCTTCCCTCGAGGCTTGTCATTACTTCAGCGCAGAACTTGCGCCGGCTCTCGGCAGGTCTTCGGACTTGCAGGCAGAGTACGCAACCTACTTGCCGCGCTTCCCGGTCCTCCCCGGACCAGTGCTCAAATGGCGGCTTTCGTTCCTGCTCACCGCTGCGGGGCAGCCCTGGATTTTCGCCAGGTTCCCTTTTCACTTCCCGAACGGAAGACCGACAGCAGCCTCAATATACGGTGTTAATGGCGCGTCTGTCAACAACTAATTGTGGCTGAGTTCCGGAAATCAGGGTTGCGTATGGAAGCGGCCGAACCATGCGGCCTTGCCGATTACGTGGCCGTCCATCGCCTTCAGGAGTTCGTCCCGCGTTGTCTTCGCGGGCAGATCGAGCTTCGTATCCAGCGCGTAAAACTCGAAGACGTAATGGTGGATCGGTCCTGCCGGGGCACCGGGTCCGAAATAGCCGGCCGCTCCGCCGCGCGACGCTAAAATGCCAGGACCGTTCGTCGTGCCATCGGGCAAGGCGCCGGTTGCGATTCCCTCGGGCAGTCCTTTAGCCGCGCCGGGAATGTTGAAGGCAGTCCAGTGAAGCGTGTCGGTTGTGGTTTTGTTCGATGAATTCTCCACGTCGTGGAAGATAACCGCGTAGGTCTTCAGGGCTTCCGGCGGGGTCGTGGGCTCATTACCGATATTCCAGTGGAATTCGAAGGCCGGAGATTTGTTCTCGCCGCGTCCGGAGTATTTCATCGGCACTTCCCCGCCATCGGGCCAGGCCGTTGAGGTGACCCAGAGGACCGGGCGGGGTGGAGCGCCGCGGCCTGCAGGCGGCGTCTGAGCCGTCGCAACAGCGCACAACGAAATCAGCGGGATCGCATATAAGAGGCTTCGAACAGGCTTCATTTCAGTTCCCTCGCGACTTCTATCTTTATCACTGTCGGGGCGGGGGACTGCAGCCCTGGCGCTAAGTGCGCTTCGCGAGTTGTTCCAGATTCAGGCGGCCGGTGTAGATCGCCATTCCTACTGCCGAATTGATGCGCATGTGTTCGAGCGCTTCGATGTCTTCGAGGGTTGTGATGCCTCCTGCGGCGGTGATCTCGTGGTTGGTGGCTTCGCGGAGGCGATGGAACCAGGCGAGGTCGGTGCCCTGCATCATTCCTTCTTTATCGACGTAGGTGCAGAGGAACCCGGTGCAGTAGGGTTCGAGTTGTTTGATCACCTCTTCGGCGGTGAAGCGTGTGGCTTCGCGCCAGCCTTTCACCACGATTCGTCCTTCCTTTGAGTCGAGGGCGAGGATGATGCGTTCGCGACCGATGGCCTTCACGAGTTGCTCCAGAAACTCGTGGTTCGGGCCTTCCGCTTCGAAGGCCGAGGTGCCTACGATGACCTTACGGGCGCCCTGGGCGATCAGTGTGCGGGCGCGTTCGACGGTCCGAACACCGCCTCCCGCGCGAATTACCGCCTTACCTGCGAGCATCTCTACCAGCGCGTCGTTGGCTCCTCGGCCCATGGCGGCGTCGAGGTCGATCACCTGGATTTCGGGGAATGCGGCGAACTTCGCGAGCATTGCCTCGGGGCTTTCCGCTTCGAGCGCCTTTTTACGGCCCTGGATCAACTGGACGACTACGCCGTCCATGAGATCGATGCAGGGAAAAATCAATGAGTCCTCCTGATGGGTATGCCGGCGCGATCCAGATGTTCCTTCAGGTCGCCGACAGTATACGTACCGTAATGAAAGATTGACGCGGCGAGCGCGGCATCGGCTTCACCTTCCGTGAGCACGCGCGTGAAATGATCGGGTTCTCCGGCTCCGCCCGAGGCGATTACGGGGATGCGCGTGGCACGCGACACGGCTTTTGTGAGGGCGCAGTCGAAACCCGTCTGAACGCCATCGGTATCCATCGAGGTGAGCAGGATCTCTCCCGCGCCGAGTTCCTCGCCACGAGCGGCCCATTCGACGGCATCGATGCCTTCGTCGTCACGGCCTCCGCGTGTGAAAACGTGCCAGTGATCGGGTCCGCTGCGGCGCGCGTCGATTGCGAGCACTACAGCCTGCGCGCCGAATTCGCGGCTGAGTTCGGAGATCAGTTCGGGGCGGCGGACCGCGGCGGTGTTGACGGAAACCTTGTCGGCGCCGGACATCAGGATGAGGCGCGCGTCAGCGACAGAACGGATGCCTCCGCCCACCGCCAGCGGAATGAAAACCTTGCGCGCCGTGCGGGCCACGACGTCGGCCATTGTCGCCCGCGCGTCGCTCGAGGCGGTGATGTCCAGGAAAACCAGTTCGTCCGCGCCCTGCAGGTTGTAGCGATCGGAAAGTTCGACAGGATCGCCCGCATCGCGAAGATTGACAAAGTTCACGCCTTTGACGACACGTCCGCCGGTGACATCGAGACAGGGGATGATTCGTTTCGCGAGCATCAGAGATTCACGAAGTTGCGGACGATGGCTAGGCCGAGCGGTCCGGATTTTTCGGGATGGCACTGCACGCCGAAGATATTGCCCGATTCGAGAATGGCCGTGTATGTGGACGAATAGGCGCAAGTGGCAGCAGCTTGCGGAACGACCGGCACGTAATAGCTGTGCGCGAAGTAGAGATACGGGTGGGCCGGAAGACCGCCGAGCAGCCGCGACGGTTTCACGGCAGCAACTTCGTTCCATCCCATATGAGGCACGCGCGCGGCATTTCCGAAACGCTGAACCGTGCCGGGAAAAACGCCGAGACCTTTGCGGTCCGGCGCTTCTTCGCTCGATTCGAACAGGGCCTGAAGGCCGAGGCAGATGCCGAGAAACGGAATGCCTGCGGCCATGCGTTCGATGAGGGTATCGCGAACGTTCATCTGATCGAGCGCGCCGATCATCTGGCCGAAGTGGCCGACTCCGGGGAGGATGATCTTCTGCGCCTGGCTCAGGGACTTGGCGTCATGCGCCAGTTGATATTCGGCCCCGATTTCGTCCAGCGTGTTCTGAACCGAGCGGAGGTTTCCGGCGCCGTAATCGAGAATCGCGATCACAGCAGGCCCTTCGTGGAGGGGAGTTGGTCTTTGAGCCGTTCATCTTTCGAACACGCGTAGCGCATGGCCCGCGCCCAGCATTTGAAAATCGCTTCGAGCTTGTGGTGATTCGAGCGGCCGTAGAGTACTTTGGCGTGGAAGTTGGCTCCGGCGTGGTGGACGAAGCCATCGAAGAAGTCGGGAACCAGTTCGGACTGAAGGTCGCCCACCAGACGTACCTTGACGCGGTCTTTGTACACCAGGGCGGGGCGTCCGCCGAGGTCGACTGCGACTACCGCGAGGGTTTCGTCCATCGGGAGCACGAAATAACCTGCGCGATTGATCCCCTTGCGATCGCCCAGGGCTTTGGCGAAGAGTTGACCGATTACGATGCCGGTGTCTTCGACGGTGTGGTGCTGATCCACATCGAGATCGCCTTCGGCTTTCAGGGTGAGATCGAAGGCGCCGTGCTTCGTGAAGAGCTCGAGCATGTGGTCGAGGAATCGGATGCCGGTCGAGATTTCGTAGCGGCCTCGGCCCTCGATGGTCAGCTTGCCTGAGATGCGCGTCTCTTTCGTGTCGCGTTTGATTTCAGCGGTGCGCGGCAAGGACGTCCTCCAGAGCGTTGATGTCGTCAATGACGGCGAAGGGCGAGTCGCCAAGATGGCCGCGGCCGACGCCGATAAACGGAATTCCGGCTGCTTTCGCGGCGGACGCGTCATCGATGGTGTCGCCGATGTACCAGCATTTGCCGTGTTCGACCGTTGAGCAGATCTTAAGCAGGCCTTCGGGATGGGGCTTCAGTTGAGTGACGTCGTCCGCTCCGACGATCGGATCGAAGACTGTTTTCGTGAAGCGGTCGAGCGTGAGGCGGGCTTCCCAGTGAAGGCGGCCGGTGAAGATCGCCAGGGTGTGGTTGCGCGCGAGGCGGTCGAAAAGGCCCTCGGCGGCAATCCAGCGTTCGCGAAGGATGAGACCGTCCGTGCCGTTGCCATGGAAAATTTTCTGGAAGTAGTCGACAACGTCGGCGTGGGCGGTGTTGCCCCCACGCTGGCGAATCATGGTGTGGGAGAGATGCCAGTCGTCGTTGAAGCCTCCGCGGTTCTTCCATTCCTGAATCTCGCTGCGGGTCGGCTCGTTCCCTGTGAAATGCGCGACGGTGGCTTGTATGGCGGTGCGATAGGATTCGGAGACGTCCACAAGAACGCCATCCATGTCGAAGACGATGAGGTCTTTGTTCACCAGATTCGCTCCAGTTCGGCGACAACGCGGGTGGCCTGCTCGCGCGTGCCTACGGTGACGCGGACTCCACCGGGAATTTCGTAGCTGCGGTCGCGGACGAGGATTGCTTTGTCGCGCAGGGCGTCGCGGACTTCGATGGCGCGCGCGCCGAAGTAGCCCAGGACGAAGTTGGCGGAACTCGGTACGTATTCGATGCCGAGCTTTTCGAATCCGGCGGTCAGTAATTCACGTGCGGCGAGGGCTTCGGCGACGTAGGATTCAATGTAACAGCGGTCCTGCACAGCGGCTTCGGCGGCCATGGCCGCAAGGGCGTTCACGCTGTACGGCGATTGCGCTTTGTGCATGTACTGAATGTTTTCCGGTTGAGAGAAGAGGCAGCCCATACGCATGGCGGCCATGCCGAAGACTTTCGAAAATGTGCGGCTCACGAAGAGGTTCGGATAAGCCGCGATGAGTTTGAGCGCCGTGACCCCGAAGAATTCGTAATAGGCTTCGTCGATGAGGACCGCGGCTTGCGGGGCGGCTTCGACGATTCGTCGGATCGCCTCGAGTCCGATGGATGTTCCGGTAGGATTGTTCGGATTGCCGATCAGGATCACGCGCGTTCGGGGAGTGATGGCCGCCAGCAGCGATTCGAGCGGAAAGGCCAGGGCGGGTGGCTCGTAGGGAATCTCGACGACTTTCGCGGCGGCGACCTCCGCGTAGAAGCGGTACATCGCGTACGAGGGTCGGAGCATGAGCGCTTCCGCGCCGTCGTCCACGTATGTGTTGACGAGAACCTGAATGGCCTCGTCGGTCCCGTTGGTCAGGAGGAGCCGGTCCGCAGGGACTTGGAAATAAGCGGCGAGGCTTTGTTTTACGCAGGCGTAATCGGGATAGACGGTCAGGTTTTCGCGCGTGACGCCTGAGCGGAGCGCTTCGATTACGCGCGGCGAGCAGCCGACCGTGTTCTCGTTGAAATCGAGTCGTAGTTTCTCGTGGCGGTTGCCCGTGGGCGGGTGGTATGGCGCCATGGCGAGCACGGCGTCGCGCGGTTTAAGAGGCAAGTCGCACCTCGACCGACCGGGCGTGGGCTTCAAGACCTTCGGCGCGCGCGAGCGTCGTGACAGACGGCGCGAGTTTCGCCAAAGCTTTAGCGTCCAGTTGCTGGACTGAGATGACCTTCACGTAGTCCGCCGCGGAGAGGCCGCCGCGCAGGCGCGCAACGCCGCTGGTGGGAAGAACGTGGTTTGGCCCGGACGCGTAGTCTCCGGCGGCTTCAGGGCTGAATGGGCCCACGAAAACGCTTCCGGCGTGGCGGATCTTCGGGAGCAGTTCTTCGTGGTGAATCGCGAGGTGCTCAGGAGCGAATTCGTTCGAAAGTTCAACCGCTTCGTCGAGGGAACGGGTCACGATGATCGCGCTGTTCTTATCGATGGCTTTGCGGGCGACGGGGGCTGTCGGAAGACTCGCAAGCTGGCGCTCGACTTCTTTTGCGACATTTGCGGCGAGGCGTTTCGAGGTGGTGAGCAGGATGGCGGCCGCGTCGGTGTCGTGCTCCGCTTGGGCGAGCATGTCGGCCGCGAGAAATGCCGGATCGGCATCTGCGGCGATGATGAGGATCTCGGTGGGGCCGGCGACGAAGTCGATTCCGGTTTCACCCGCGAGGAGTTTTTTCGCGGCGGCGACGTAGATGTTGCCAGGGCCGACGATGCGATCGGCGCGCGGAACGGTCTTCGTGCCGTAGGCGAAAGCGGCGATGGCCTGCGCTCCGCCCATCTGAAATACCTGATGCACGCCGAGCATGGCGGCGGTTCCGAAGACTTCGTCCACCGCTTTGGGACAGGCGGCGCAGACATTCGGAACGCCCGCGACAAGTGCCGGCACGGCCGTCATGATGACGGTGGAAGGCAGCGGATAGCGTCCGGCGGGAATGTAGGCGGCGACGGTGTCGAGCGGCCGTACGATTTGCCCGAGTTGCAGCCCCGGACTAAAGGAAGAAGAGGACTCGCGCGGGAGTTGCTTCGCGGCAAACCGGCGTACGTTAGCTGCAGCCACTTCGACTGCAGAGCGGAACTCCGGCGTTAAGCGAGCGGCCGCCTGACTGAGTTCTTCGTTCGGAACGCGCACCGACTTCCGTTCGAGGCCGTCGAACTTGCGCGCGTATTCCATCAGGCCTTTGTCGCCACGCTTACGCACGGCTTCCAGGATCGGCCGGACAGTGGCTTCGGCGTCGGCCATGCGGGCAGCGCGCCGCGCGAGAACGCGGCCCATTTCATTCGACTGAAGGATCCGGATCATGCTTACATCACGATCTTGTTGAGCGGATATTCGACGATGCCTTCTCCGCCGGCCTGCTTGAGTCGCGGAATGATGGTGCGGACCGCGGTTTCATCGAGGATGGTGTTTACCGCCATCCATTCGCCATCACTGAGGTGCGAAACAGTGGGGCGCTTGAGCGCCGGCAGCACCCCGAGGACGGTTTCGAGGTTGTCTTTGTGGACGTTCAACATCAGGCCGACTTTGCCCAGCGCTGCGATGGCTCCATCGAGGAGGAGCTTGAGGTCTTCAAGTTTGGCGCGTTTCGCTGCGTCCGCCCAGGACGTCTTGTTCGCGATGAGCTGGGTGTTGGATTCCAGAATGGTTTCTACGATGCGGAGTTTGTTGGCGCGCAGCGAGGAGCCGGTTTCGGTGACCTCAACTATGGCATCGGCCAACTCGGGCGGCTTGACTTCGGTGGCGCCCCAACTGAATTCGACCTTTGCGGTGACGCCATTGCGCTCGAGATAACGCTTCGTGGTCGCGACGAGTTCGGTGGCGACGATTTTGCCCTGAAGGTCTTTGACAGACTGCACAGGGCTTGACTCGGGGACCGCGAGCACCCAGCGAACTTTGCCGAAACTCTGCTTGGCGTAGACGAGGTCGGCCACGGCTTCGACGTCGGCGCCGACTTCAGAAACCCAGTCAAGGCCGGTGAGGCCCGCGTCGAGAATGCCGTCTTCGACGTAGCGCGCCATTTCCTGCGCGCGGATCAGCATGCACTCCATTTCCGGGTCGTCAATGACGGGGAAATAGGAACGGGAACTGGTGCTGATATTGAAGCCGGCGCGGCGGAAGAGGTCGATGGTGGCGTTTTCGAGGCTGCCTTTGGGGATGCCGAGTTTCAGCTTCACCATTTTTTGATTCACTTCGCACTCCCGTAGACCGCTTTGGGGTCGTAGGCGGGTTTTTCGGTTTCAACCCATTCGCCGGAATCGAGACGGCGGTAGAAGCAGCTTTCGTAGCCGTTGTGGCAGACGCCGGGCCCGAGAGACTCGACTTTGATGAGGAGCGAGTCGTCGTCGCAGTCGGTGGAGATTTCGCGGACTTTCAGCAGATGACCGGAACTCTCGCCCTTCATCCACAGCTTGTTGCGCGAGCGGCTGAAGAAGGTCACGTTGCCGGTTTCGACGGTCTTGCGGAAAGCCTCCTCGTTCATGAACCCGACCATAAGGACGCGGCCGGATCGGTCATCCTGGATAACGGCGGGAATGAGGCCGTCGAGCTTGGTGAAATCAAGAGTCATCTTTTGTTTCAGCGCCCGTATCGCGAGCCGGATGGGGAGCAATAAAAATGCCCGCCGTTACTCGCGGCGGGCATCCTTTCATTCGTTTTGCAAAAGCCGAATCAGGACAGGACCCGTCGCACACTGATCGCGTGGTGATGATGATGGCGATGCGTGGCGACCGTCACTGTCATGAAAACGGTAGTGTAGCACGGCGATTATAGAGGATCGATGCGTATGCGCGACTGAAGTCGCGCATACGCCGCAAGGTATGATCTTCACTTATCCCGAAACAAGAAAGCTGGCTGCCATCGGTTTCGATGTGGCTGGTATCCCTGATCAGTTATGTCGACCGGAATACGCTTGCGATTCTTGCGCCGGTCATTCTTCGTGACACCCATCTGAACGCGGAGCAGTACGGGTTCATCATCTCGTGCTTTTCCGTGGCTTACATGGTCGCGAATCCGGTGTGGGGGCGAATTCTCGATGCCTGGGGCGTGCGGCGGGGTATGACAGCGGCCGTCGGAATGTGGAGCTTTGCGGCGGCGGCGCATGCGTGGGCTGCGGGGTTCTGGAGTTTTGGAATCGCGCGCGCGGCATTGGGTTCAGGCGAGGGGGCAACATTTCCCGGCGGCCTTCGCACTGTGGCGCAAACGCTGCCGCCGGAGAAGCGCGGGCGGGGGCTCGCGATTTCGTACAGCGGCGGCTCGCTCGGCGCGATGATCACGCCGTTTATCGTTACGCCGATCGCGCTGCGGTTCGGATGGCGGGGCGCGTTCCTGGTTACCGGCTCATTTGGGTTTGCGTGGCTGATTATGTGGCGTTTCATCGCGCGCGGCATTGATGAGCGGACCGAGATTCGGGAACAGAGTTTGCCCTGGCTGCATCCTTCATTGTGGGCGTACATTGCGGCGTACGCCTTGGGCGCGATGCCGCTGGGGTTCATCCTGTACGACTCGTCGATTTATCTGCACGCGAGGTTCGCGTGGGACCAGGCAATGCTGGGCAAGGTGCTCTGGATTCCGCCGCTCGGCTGGGAGGTGGGCTACTTTGTCTGGGGGTGGGTTGTGGACCGGACAGGACGCAGGTTCGACGCGCTGATGCCGGTATGTCTCGTGCTGAGCATCCCATTGGCGTGGATGCATTCGCTTCCTTCCGGAGCCTGGGTGCTGGGCGAGATGTTCCTGGCGATGTTCGCGCTGGCAGGATTCGTAGTGGTGGCGGTCGCTTACGCTACAGACGCTTTCGCGGGCAACGCGGGACTGATTGCCGGAATCGGGGCAGGATCGTGGGGCGCTGTGATCGCGCTCACAAGTCCGTACTTCGGAAGGTTGTTCGACCGGGGCGATTACGCCGCGGCTTTTCGGATCGCAACTCTATTTCCTGTAGTAGGATACGCGCTTTGGGCTTGGTTTTCGCGCACGAGGACGAGGCATGAAGGCTTGGTATTCTGATGAAGGTATTTTCATATGACGACGTCGTTCACCACGCCAACCAGCTCGGAACGGCTCGAATTTTCACGCTCTTTAGGGCTTGAACCAGAGGCCCTGATTCGAGTTTTTCGACTCATGCAGACCTCGCGGGCGATCGATGACCGCGAGATCATTCTC
>Ga0126381_100000110_pt1 | contig 92622 bp, 149 predicted proteins | sample PanSoiMetPlot_28_FD_96465 | JGI IMG/M metagenome (GOLD analysis project Ga0126381, IMG submission 96465) | Tropical forest soil microbial communities from Panama - MetaG Plot_28 | ecosystem: Environmental > Terrestrial > Soil > Tropical forest > Bulk soil | place: Panama | collected 2016-02-17 | reverse complement strand
GATGCGGCGGATCAGGGTCAGCGCCGAGTTGGGCTTAGCCATCGGGCAGCGCCGCCTCGATGAACGCCTGTATGGCGACGGCGTCCGGGTGCATCCACACGCCGGGGCGGATTTCCACGCACCGGTCGCCGGCGATCAGCGGCGTGCCGTCAGCGTCTAGGTTCACCGGCATCACCCAGGAAGGGTGCGTGACGGTTAGCTCCGGGTCGTTGTCAGCCACGGCGGCCCAGCCCGGCCAGCAGTCCCGCCACGGCGGCCACGCCCAGCGCCGCAGCGCAGCAGATCGGCCCCGCCCACTGGGCCAGGCCGCCGACGGCGAGCACCACCGCCAGGCCCATCACGCGTGCCAGTCCGGGTGCTTGGCCGCAAGGTGCTGGGCCATCCGCCCCGAGCTGATCGACCGCTTGCAGCCGGGTGCCGGGCACGCGCCCGCCTTGGCCCGCTGCCGCAGCCGCCGGGCCGCAGCCCGCTGCCGCTCAGCGTCCGCCTCCGCCGCCTGCCGCTGGTCGGTTTCGGCGCGCAGCCGCACCCGGCACGATTTCAGCTCCCGCTCCAGGTCTTCGCGGGACTTGCCCGGGAAGATGTTCTGGTGGCCGTTGGGACAGTAGAACGCCTGGTCAGGGTGCTCGCGGCAGGTCTGCTCCAGCTTCTCGGGAATGGCGAACGGCACCCCGCACGTCGCGCACGTGAACACCACCAGCCTGGTCGTGTACGTCAGGTCGTAGCCGGTCACCTCAACCGTGGTCCGGGTAGCCATCATTCGTCCCTTCCCGGGCACAGGGTGGCCTGGGCGCCGCCGCCGACGACGGCGAGCAGGCCGTGCTCGTTGACTTCCACGTCCTGATGACACCACACGCACCAGTGCGTGCCGGGCATTTCCTCGTGCCCGGACGCCTCGGCCCGGTACTGCCGGTGCAGCGCGGTCAGCCCGGCGGCCACCTGCGCGACGTGCTCGGTGCCGAACCCCGGCGGCGGCCCGGCGTGGCGGGCGGCTTCCTGTTTGGCGGCTTTCCAGCGGCGTACCGCGTCCGCGACCAGGATCCCGCTCGGCTGCTCCCGGGACTGGGCCCACGCGGTCATCCACCGGGCCGCGACCCAGCCCAGGCACGCGCCTGCCCAGCCGGCCACCCAGCCGTCACCTATCGCCCAGCCCAGCCCCGCAGCCGCGAGCACGGTCACGGTCGCGGCGGCCGGGGCCGCCCACAGGGGCAGCGGTTTCACCGGCGGCGCAGCGGGCCTAATGCCAGCCAGGCCAGCGCGGCGGTCACGACGCCTAGCCACAACGCGGCGAGCACGCTCAGCCCACCGCATCGCGGTCACCTTGCGCCTGCCACAGCAGCCGCTTCTGCCCAGGGGTTGCCTCGTCGTTGGCCGCCACGGCGGCGTCAGCGGTCAGGTCGGCGGCGATGTGCGCCTCCCGCTCGGCCCGCTCGGCCCGCTCGGCGGCGGCGTCGGCGCGGTCGGCGGCGGCCTCGGCCCGGACCACCGCAGCGCTCAGCCGAGCGGTCAGCCCGGCGATCCGCGCCGCGCTGCCATCGGAAAACACTTCCTTGGGCATCAGCGTGCCTCCACGAACAGTCCCGTGGCCGCGTCCCTCGGATGGGTGGGCGCGGTGTACGGGCGGCGGCCCGCCTGCCGCCACGCGGCCACCTCGGCGGCCGACCACAGGTCGGTCTTGACCAGGCGGGGGCCTTTCGGCTTGGGGTTTGGCCGCAGTTCGGCCTTGACAGGCACCGGGAAGTCGTACACGTCCACCGGCTGCCCGGCGTCCATCTTCCGCTGTGTCTCGTACGCGTACAGCACCACCGACCACGGCGTGATCCCCGGCTCGGGACGCCCGGCCGGACCGTACCGGCCGCGCCGGGCGCGGTCGTTCACCCACACCAGCGGGCGCCCGCACGCCGTGCACGCCCCGTCGGCGGGGACGGCCTCATGGCCGGGGGCGGCGCCCTGGTGCCGCCAGTGCCCGTGCCGATGCCCGGCTTCCAGCCGGTCGGCCTTAGCCCGGCGCCGGTCGGCCTTGGCCCGCGCAAGCTGCCGGTCCAGGGCGCTGGTGGCCATCTCCGCCACCTGGTCCCACGCGTCGGCGTCGGCGCGTAGCTCGGCCGGCGTCGGATCGCGGGGCGGCAGCGGCGGGGCGTTGGCCCGGTCAATGTCGGCGGTCAGCTCGGCCGCCTGCTCGGCGGTCAGCAGCCGGTTGTCAGCCATTGGGGTCATCCCTTTCTCGTGCTTCCTCTCCTGATTCCAGTATGACACCGGGCCACGGCACTTTCCCCTGTACCGTGGCCCGGCTATTCAGTTGTTGGTCCCGGCCCGGGGCACGCGGCCCCGGGCCGGCCAGGCTCACCGGGTCCGCTGGATCAGCAGCCGGTGCGCCTGGGTCTTGCGCCCGTCATCGGCGCCCTCTAGGATCGCGGCCCCGCGCAGCTTGCGCGGCACGCCCCAGTCCAGGTCGCCGGTGAACGCCCGCTCCACCGAGTACAGGCTGGAGCCGACCTGGCCTGCCTCGTCGCGGAACCGGGCCTTGATCCGGCCGTGACGGCGGTCCCGGGTGCCCTTCTCTCGGGCGGTCAGCTTGCGCGACCCCTCCGCGACCGCGTCGGGCAGCGGCCACAGCTCGGCCTCCAGCTCGGCCAGCACCTTGTTGGCCTCGCGGGTGGTCAGGTCGGCGCGGGCGAGAATTTCTTCCTCGTCCTTGAAGCGGCCCAGGTACTTGACCGCGAGCCCTAGCTGCCGCTGCGCTTCCGCGACCCGGTCCTCAGCGCCCGACGTGTGCCGGGTGCCCCAGGACGTCCACGCGTCCCGCACGGCGAACCGCTCGGTGTTGCCGCAGCGGACCCGCCACGGCGTCACCATGGCCTTGATCTTGCCCGACCCGTCGTGGCTGTTGATCACCGCGACGTAGGGCAGCACCAGGTCGCCCTCGGGCAGTCCCGGGATGTCCAGCACCACGTCATCGGCCAACTTGACGGTGACGAACACGCGCCGCCCGCCGTCCAGCGGAGCGGCTGCGGCGATGGTCGCCTTGTCGTCGTCCACCAGGTCTTGGAGGAACTGGAAGGCGGTCCGGTTCTGGAAGGGCTGGTAAATCTTGCCCACCACGCCGAGCGGCGCGCCGGTGTCCGAGCGGAAGTTCTCAAACGCACGCGGGTCGATGTGCTGGACGCCGTTGTGGTCGGTGTAGGTGACGGGCACCTGGAGCACGTCGTAGTCCAGGCCGGCCAGCTTGACCGCCTCGGTGATGTCGGACGTCTGGGCGATGATGCCCAGCTTGTGCCATTCCGGCTCCGCGAAAAGGCCCTGCGCCTCGCCGGCCTCGTTGAAGTCCAGGCCGGATTCGGGCTCGATCAGGTACAGCTCGCCCGGCTTGCGCGCGGTCTGAAGCTGGAAGGTTTCGTTGACGTCCCACGAGCCGGGGTCGGTGACCCGGTACCGGCCGTTGCCGATCAGCTCGATCTTGCCGTCTGCGACGCGCTGGGCGATTTCGGCGTCCAGCGCGGCCTGCGCCTCACCGGACTCGAATGCGGCCAGGTCCTTCTGGTAGCGCTCCCGCGCGTCCTGAATGAACTGGATCTGGCTGCCCTTCTCGGCGTCGAAAGCGGCGTTGACGTCGCTCGTCGCCCCGACGAGGGGGCGGTCTGCGGTAGTTGTCATCTGCTTGCTTCCTCTCCGTATCGGGACCTTGTGTCCCGAACTGTCTACTACTATACAACACGGTAGCGACAGCGTCTATTCCCTCGTGGCCAGCGCGATGCGGGTCGCCTCAGCGCCCGCCTCCGCAGAATCCAGCAGCGCCGCCCACTGCGCCGGGCTCAGCCTCGGATGCTGGTACGGCACCCGCGCCGAGTGCAGGTCCAGCGCGGCCAGCCGCGCGTGCACGTCCTGCCAGCCGCGCGCCACCTGCCGGGCCTGCTCGCGCCCGGCCTGCTCGCGTTCCTGGGCGGCCTGCCAGCCGGCCGGGGTGTACCAGGTCGCGGCGCGCCCGCGACCGGATCCGAACCCGGTATCCGGGTCGGCCTTGATCAGCGTGCCGTCAGCGGTCAGCTTGCCCAGCGCGGCGAGCACCTGCCGGTAGAACCGGTCCAGGGTCTTATCGGCGTCCCACCGGGACATGTCCTCGGTCAGCACGCCCACGTGCAGCCAGCCGCGCAGCAGGGCCTTGGCCCGGAACGATTCCACCTGCCCGTTCGGGTCGGCTATCTCGGCCAGGCGGTCGCGTAGCGTCTTCTCGACCAGGGCGCCGTCACCGCGCTGGCCGGTCCACCGGGCGGTCATCACGCCACCACCACGTGGTCCCACGCGTGCAGCGAGTGAATGGCCAGCTCGATGCCGTTCGCCTCGCTGACCAGGCGGCGGCTCTCACGCTGGGTGCCCGCGCGCCGGGCCTGGATCATCCGCTCGGCCTGCATGACGGACAGGTGCGCGATCATGCCGGCCTTGTCCGCCTCGATGACCTGGGTCAGCGTCTCACGGCGCGGGGGGGCGGCCAGGATGCCGGCCACGTCGTCGTCGGTGAGCCGCCCGTCGTGCAGGGCGGCGCGCTGCGGCCACCAGACGGTCACCTCGCGGTCGCGCTGGTAGACCGCGCAGGCCATGCCCATGATCGTCTCGCGGGTGACGGTCCAGCCGTTGGCGCGGGCCAGGTTGTCGTACTCGTCGTGAGTCATCGTGTCACTTCCTCTCCACACACTGTTATATAGCACCGGGAGAGGCCGCGTCCATTCCCGGGTCAGAACAGCCGACCCTCCGGCGGCCACTCCCCGCAGAAACACTGGCACCGGCCCGGATGCCCCGGCGGCCGGGCGCACGCATGGCCGCCGTCATGCACCGGCACGCGCCGGTCCCCGGGCACGTACGCCCACGCGAACCCGCACCGCTTCACGACACCAGCTCGGCCGCCGGCGGGAACGGCCACCCCACCTTCGGCCGGCCGCGCTTCCGCCCCGACTTCTCCACCGCGTACAACGCCGCCACCCGGTCTTTCGGCGCCGCCGCCAGCGGGTACCCGGCATGCCAGCACCCGGCCGCGCACGCCCACAGCGCGTCCGCCTCATCGCCGGTGATGTGCTCGGTCACCGCCGGGAACCGGCGCACCGCCTCCGTCGCCATCGCCACCTTGTCCGCCTGGGCGTTCCCCGTCGCCCACTTTTTCAGCGTCATCGGAGCCACCACCGCGTACGGCGCGCTCATCTCCCACAGCAGGTGCCGCACCAGCCATGACAGGCCGGACAGCTCCATTGCCGTTCCGGCGGTCAGCGGCGAGGTGAACACGCCCTCCAGCACGACCAGGTCCGCGCCCGCGCACCGCTCGGCCACGTCGGCCAGCAGGAACGCCAGCCGCTCGTGGCCGCGCAGCGTCGGGGTCAGCCGCCACGTCGTCAGGTGCGGCCCGGCGGCGTCCAGATCCCAGCGGGCCTGCGCGCCGCCGAACGATGTCAGCGACGGGTCCAGGCCGACGATCCTCACGACGCGATCCCCGCCAGCTCGGCCTCCGCCACCTCGGCCACCTCCACCACGAACACCGAATCCGGCCACGGGTGCACCCGCTTGCCGAATCCCTCGGCCCGCTTCTGGCTGGTGCGCTCGGGCATCAGCCAGCCCTCCTGTCGGCCCGACGGATGCTTGACGATCACGACACGGCGCATGTGATCACTTCCCCTCCGCAGCCGCATGGTAGCCCGGGTCACCGACAGCCAGTTCGCCGTTGGCGCAGGCGATCCGCTCCGCCAGCTCGGGCATCGGCCGCAACCCGGCCTGCGGCACGAACCACGCATCCTCCCGGCCGCCGTGATGCGCCGTCCACTCCGCGCGGCGCGCCTCGTGCCCCCAGCACCAGCCCGGCAGCCGCCACTTCCGCCCACCCGACCCGTACGGCACGACCAGCACGTACGGCAGCGCCGGGTCGTCGTCGTCGCGGATCAGCAGATCCCAGTGCCCGGCCCCCCGGGTCCGCACCTCGCACCCGGCCAGGTCGGGCTGGCTGCGGTAGGTGCCAACCGAAAGCTCAAACGGGCCGCCGTGGTGCAGCCACGCGCCGAACGCCATCTCGCCGCACGCGCCCAGCAGGTGCTCGGCCAGGCCGCCGGTGCAGCCGTGCGCCTGGTTCGCGGGGGCGGTCGCCTGCCGCTGCCGGGCGATCCGGGCCGCGTAGGCGTGCTGCCGGTCATCCAGGGCGACGATCACCGTCGGGTAGGGCCGGCGCCGGTTCAGCCGTGCGCCTGGCCGGCCCATGCTGTGCGCGGCCACGGTCAGCTCCGCCCGCGCCTGGGCATCATCGGCAGCCGCCAGGCCGGCCTCGGACAGCGGGGGCGCGACCACGTACCCGCGCAGCAGGTCCACCAGGCCGCGCCGGTAGCACACGAACACCGACGTGCGGAACGACTTGTCACCCTCCGAGCGCTCCACCGCCCGCGCCAGCTCATCCCACCGCAGGCCGCCCCCGTCGGCCGCCGCGACCAGGCCGGGGATCGCGTCTACCAGCCCCCAGTCCGGCGGATCCTTACGCCCGGCCGGGTTACTCATCGAGCGGCACCGCCGGCAGCAGCGTCCACGCCGCCACCGAAACCACCGCATCCACCGCCTGCCGCGTCGCAAACGGGCCCAACAGCAGCACCAGCGCCGCCTCAAACTGCCGCAGCCCCGCCGCCTGCGCCTCCGCCTGCTGCTTCGTCATCACGCCTCCCGCTCGGCCCGCAGCAGTGCCAGCACCGCCGACTGCTCATACGACCGCTGCCACGGCCGGGTCGCCCGCGCCGCCTTCACGAACTCCCGGTCACACGCCAGCGCCGCATGCCGGGCCCGCACCTGATCGCAGTGCTCCCGCTGGTCGTCCTTCTCCAGCGCCTCCGCGAACCCCACCGCCAGCCGCCCCCGATCAGGCGACGGGCCGCCGGGCAGCGCGGCCAGCCGTTCCTGCCGGGCCATGCTCACCGCCCCCAGGCGGATCACCCGCTGAAACTCCATCCGCCGCCGGTCGGCCTCGGTCACCGGCCGGCCATCCCGGTGCTGCCCGTCCCGCCACCGCCCGTCCGCCGCGTCGTAGTACACGTCATCCCACGACAGCCCGAGCGCCGCGTGAATGTCCCGCACATCACACGCCGCATGGCAGTGCATCAGCACCAGCTTGCGGCCCAGCGACACGCCCAGCGACGGACGCCGGTCCTCATGCGCCGGGCAGCGAGCCTCCAGCGTCAGCCCCCCGCGAGGACGGCAGCCGTGCGCCTCCAGCGCCGACCGGACAATTTCCAGCTTCGCCTCGCGCGCACGCGCGTAACGGTCCTCAACGGATCTCATAGGTTCGCTTCCTCTCCACGGGGATCTTTAAGGGCTTGGGTTAGTACTTGGGTTGGGTGCAATGGGTTGCACCCCTGGATGACGCTGTATTGCACCCCTGAATCCGAAGGCCGCCCGTTCAGGGGTGCAATGGGCTGCACCCCTGAACGGGCGGCCACAACCAGGTCCCACACCACCGGCCGGTACCGGGAATCGAGATGCGAGACAAGCCGCTGATCACCCCGGGCGATCAGCCCGATTCGCTCCAGCTCGCGCAGGTCGTACCGAACCTGCCGCTCGCTCTTACGGGCTTGCCGGGCGATGCGTGCTACCGACGGCCACGCGTTTGCGCCGTCGCGGTTAGCTTCGTTGGCTAGGGCGAGCAGGGTCGGCATCAGCCGGGCGGTCAGGCCCGGAGCCTCGTCCAGCACCCACGCAATCGCCTGGACGCTCATCGCGGGGCGCCGTCGCACGCCGGGTACGGGGTGGCGCGGGACAGGAATGAGCGAGATCCGCGCGGGTACGCTACAGTAGTCATGCCGCTGATATGTCCGATCAGCTTTGAGACGAGGTCCCGATGCCAGCCGGGGCCTCGTCTGTTTTTACGGCTAGGCCACCTACAGTACGCCTGCCGACCGCATGGGCGCACGGGCCCGGCGGGGCGGGTTACCCTCAATTTCCGGCCGGCCGACCGTGTCCTCTTGCCACCCGTCTCCCCGTCGCGTATAGTAGTAGGCGGAGAGGAAGTGGACAGAATGAGCGTTAGCTTCATGGCCCGCCGCGACCCGGCCGAGCTAGCCGAACTGTGCGAGCCCCTGAACGTGTCCAACGCCAACGCCGCCAAGCTGCTAGAGCTGCTGGGCCTGCGCGAAGACGCCGAGCCCGTAGGCGAATTCCTGGGCGGACTGCCGCTGTACGGCGAACTGGCCGGCGAGTGCCCCGGCGCCGATTTCCTGGGCCGGGTGCTGACCGCCACCGCGCTGCTGGACACCGTCACCGAGGACTACACGCCCCCCGTGACGGACACGCTGCGCGGCGGCGCGACGGTCGTGCACTGCGGTCGCCGTCCCGGCTACCTGGCCGACCGGCTGGCCGCGCTGGAGACGATCGCCCGCGCGGCGGCTGACGGCGGCGGAACGGTGGTGTGGGCATGACCACCGCACGCGACATCACCCGCGAACTGCGGGCCATCTGGCCGGCCCCGGTCGCCCTGTCGGTCCGCACCGACCCGGACGCCCCCGGCTTCCGGCAAGGGCGCCAATTCCTGGTCCGCCTGCCCGGCCCCACCGCAAGCCACATCGGCGGCGAGGACGGCCTGCGGGCCTACCTCGGCCGGCGCCTGGCCACCGGCACCGGCCCCGCGCCGGTCCAGATCGTCGGCAGCCGCGTGGTACGGCGCCGCGACTACGGCCGGGACCGCGAATTCACCGTCGTGCTGGGGGGGCTGTGATGACCGCCAACCCGGCGCGCGAGCAGCGCCCCGCGCTGGGTGCGTACAACGCCTGGCCTGTATTCGGCGCGCAGGACGCCGCTGAGGCGTCCGCGCCCGAGACTGCCGGGCAGGGGGCCGCAGCCCCGCAGCCGCGTTCGGCGTTCAACAAGACCTTGAAAGGCCAGGTGGAGTGCCGGGGCGGCTGCGGGCGCATGCTGCCCGACGTGCCGCGCAAGACCGGCCTGTGCCGGGAGTGCTGGCTGGACCCGGCGAAGCGGCCCGGCGGCAACCCGGCCAAGCGCGAGCCCGCCGAGATGCTGTCGGCAGCGACGCGCATCCTGGTGGGCGTGGTAGCCCGCGACCTGGACCCGCTGCTGGACGGCGAAGACCCGGGCGTGGTGCTGCCGCCGCTGCTGAAAGCCAAGGCGGTTATTGACCGGGCGCTGCGGCGGGCGGGGCAGGCGCAGGTGGCCCGGGTGGGCAGCTCGGCGGTCGCGGTTGACCTGACCCTGGCGACCGGCGAGAAGTGGTCGCCGCAGCGGGTCGATTCCCGGTGGGGTGCCCGATGACCCGCGACGGCCTGTACGGCATCCCGTGCGACAAGCCGTGGTTTGAGGTCCGCAAGGGCGTGGCCCACGGGCCGGCCTGCCCGGCGCTGGGGAGGCAGCCGTGAGCTACTTCCACCCGACCGCCGAGCGGCCCACCGAGTACGGCCTGTCCCGCCGCGAACGCGAAGCCAACCGCGACTGCCAGCGGACACACCGCGACTGGTGGGTGGTCGTCCAGCGGAACTGCAACCACTCCGCGTTCAACGGCTACCACCGCACCCCCTCGGACTACTCCGAAATAAAGTGCACGCACTGCGGGCGCCGCTGGCGCACCAACGCGAACTACGTCCGGCACCTGCCGGACGGCACCGGGGAGGTGCACCCGTGATCACCGCACACGTTGAATACGCATTCCAGCCCCGCGAGGGCGCCCGCTCCGCCGGCGGCTACCACGCGATCCTTGACCAGCCCCTCACCGCCGGGCGACTGGTCCGCGAGCGCGGCGACGCGCTGTGCCGGCCCCGCCGCAAATTCTGGGGCCTGGCCCCGGGCAACGACACCGGGCAGCCAACCTGCCCGCCGTGCAAAGACCGCGTGGCACGCTACGGCGTGACCATGCAGGAGAGGAAGCAATGACCACCACACGCAAGACCGGCACCATCCGGGCCGGCCGCGACCTGGCCGCGTACGCCAGCGAGATAGCGTTCGCCGCCGCCGACTCCGCCCGCACCGGCGGGTCGCACGTGGATTTCGGCTACTACTGGACGATGCCCGGCCAGCCGCACCCGCGCTACCGGGTGTCGTGGATCCCGGCCACCGGCGAACTGTACGCCGTGCGGCAGCAGGGCCGTGCCCGCCGCGTCGAACTGCTGGCCGTGGGCCTGCGCTCACGGGTACAGGTGGACCGGGCGATGGGCGGCTGGACCGAGCACGTGGACGACGCGGGCAGCCTGGCCTGGCTGGACCGCCGGCTGGACGAGGTGGGACTGTGACCGCGCCAAACGGCCCGGAGCCTATCGACTGGGAAGCCGCCGACGCGATGGTCACCCCGGAAGTTCTTGACACGCTGGCTGCGGCCGACGCCGTGGACGACGCGCTGCCGGATGATCCGGGGCTGCCGCCCGCGCCGCCCGCCGGATCGGCGGGGGCCGATGGCCCGCTGAGCAGGTGGCCGTGATGACTGCCAGCGAGCGACATGAAGACCTGCGCGGCTGGCACGTCAAGCCCGCCGAGCCGGGCCGCCAGTACCCGGAGAGCGGGGCCACCGTCCGCCAGGTCATCCCCACCCGCACCCGCGCGGAGGGCACGATACAAGTCGAGTGGCCGTCGGGGTGCCTGGAATGGTTCAACCGGGACGCGCTGATCTTGGTCGCCCCGCCTGCCCACACGCCCGGCACGCCCGCTGACGTCCTGCATGACGTGTACCCACTGGACGCGGTGGAAGACGGCTGGCGCTGTTCGTGCGGCACGTCGTTCACGTTCACCGGGCCGGGCCGGGTGGAATGCCCGAAGATCGCCGCGCCGTTCGATGACCCGGCCGAGCCGTACAGCCACGGTATCGACTCGCGGCTGACCCTCAACCCGCCCGACGCGGACGGCTGCCGCGAGTTGCGCATGCCCCTGGCTACCGCGCACCCGACCGTCACCACCCGCAGGGGCGACTCCGCGCAGGACGTGCGGCTGACCCTTATGCCGCAGGACGTGGCGAAGCTGCGCGAATGCCTGGGCCCGCTGCCCGGCTGGACGCAACCACCCGGCGCACCCGAAGACGCCGACGCGACCGAGCGCAAGGGCCGCTGCCCGGACGGCGGCTACTGCCACGGGCGCACATTCGCCGCAGGCAGCGAACCCTGCGAGCCGGGCGGCTGCTACCGGGTCAGCCACGCCGGCCCGCTGACCGGGACATTCCCCGGCGACCGGTGGCCTGACGCCGTCGTGGCCCTGGCCCGGGTCGCCGCCCTCGCGGACGAATGGGACCAGCCCGGCGCCGGCGAACTGGGCCGGGCCGCCGCCCGCCAGCTCCGCAAGGCCATCGCCGGAAACGAGCCGCTTAACATTCCCGGCCCCGCCGGGAGCATAGGAGAGGAAGCAAAATGACTGAGACAGTATCCGGGCGCACCTACACCGCCACCCGCGTACGCGGCCTGGCGCCGTGGAACCCGCGCCCCGACACCATCCACCTGATCGCCCGGGTCCGCGCCATTCTGGACACCTACGCGGCCCAGTTGCCGCTGACCATCCGGCAGATTTTCTACGTCCTCGTGGGCTCGGACGAGGGCTACTCGAAAACCGAGCAGGGTTACTCCCGGCTGGCCGAAGCCCTCAACCGGGCCCGCCGCGCCGGCCTGATCCCGTTCGACGCCATCCGCGACGACGGCACCCAGTCCACCGGATTCGCCGGCTGGTCGTCCCCGGCCCAGTTCTGGCGGTCGATGCGCTACTACGCTCGCAACTACCAGCACGACCTGACCGACGGCCAGGAATACCACGTGGAACTGTGGGTGGAAGCGGGCGGCATGGTCCCGCAGGCCGCCAACGTCGCCGGGGACTACGGCGTCACCACCTACTCCGCCGGGGGTTTCAACGGCCTGACCGACAAGTACGAGACGGCCACCCGGCTAGCCGATCAGGTCAAGCCGTGCATCGTGCTGCACGGCGGCGACTTCGACCCGTCCGGGCTGTCGATCGTGGACGCCCTCGCGGAAGACGTCACCGAGCTGGCGCTGGGCATCAACGAGGATGCGCAGGTGGAATTCCGCCGCATCCTGGTCACCCCGGCGCAAATCGCCGCCCACGGGCTGCCGTCGGCGCCGCAGAAAGGCACCGACCGGCGGGGCGAGTGGATGGCCGAGACGGTACAGGCCGAAGCGCTGCCGCCGGACGTGCTCGCCGCCGAGATCCGGGCCGCGATCGAAGACGTCACCGACGCGGGCGCGCTGGACGCCGCTCGGCAGCTAGGCGCCGCCGAGCGGCGCACGGTCCTGGCTGACCTGGGCCGGCTGGGCGGCTGACCCCGGGCAGACGAAAGACGGCCCGCCCCTGCGAGCACAGGGACGGGCCGTACCTTTCGCGGTACCGCCGGTGCCTGCCCGCTTGGCTTCTCACCCGGCGAGCCGGGCTGGAGAGGAAGTCTTACGGGCATCTCACAGCAGCACCCGTTCAGGGTAGCAACCCGGGACGGGTTTTCCGGGGCACGCGCCGCACCGGGATGTCGGACCCGTCTCGTATAGTCCTGGCAGGAGAGGAAGTGAGCACTATGAGCGTTACCAACGATGCCCCCGAAACCACCGCCCCCGACCCGCTGGACATGGCCCTGAACTGCTGTGCCGCGATCGGCGCGATAGCCGCCCGGCAGGCCAGCCCCGACCCGGACGTCCAGATGCAGTCCTACATTCACCGCGAGGGGCAGGCCGGGAAAGCGTCGGCGGAGCTGGCCCGGGATCTGGCGCTGGTGTCGATCGCCAAGTCGCTGGCCCGGCTCGCGGACCACTTCGCGCCGGAACCGTCGTGAGCCCCGGCGTCGCGTTCGCCATGGCCCCCTGCTATCTGCACAAGGGCCTGTTCTGTTTCGACCCGGAGTCGGTGACCAGCCTGCGGATCGACCCGCAGACCGGCCGCCCGCCCGACGTCAACGCCAACGGCGAGCCGGCGGAACCGTCGCAGGCGGCGCAGGACCGGTCGGTGCGCGAGCCGATCTGCCCGGACTGCTGCAAGCGGGTCAACCCGGACCGGCGCGCCCTGGGCCTGGAGCTGCTGCCCGAGGGCGACAGCATGGACAACCTGGCCCGGCTGCTGAAAGACCCGTACTCGTGACCGGGCTGGCCGTCACCCAGCCGGGCATGTACTCGATGCCCGAAGCCGACTACCACGCCGACCCCGTTCCCGGCGGGTCGCTGTCGTGCTCGGGGGCGAAGCTGCTGCTGCCGCCCGGTCACCCGGCCCGGTTCGACTGGGTCCGCAAGCACCCCGAAGACGGGCCCCGGTCGCGGGCGATGGAATTCGGCACCGCCGCGCACCGCGAGGTGCTGGGCACCGGCTGGGCGTACGCCGTCTCCCCGCACGGCGACGACTGGCGGTCCCGCAAGGCCCAGGACTGGGCGGCCGGCAAACGCGCCGAGGGGGTGACGCCGCTGCTGCCCGCCGAGCGGGAGCAGATCGTCGCCATGGCCGCCGCGATCACCACCAACCCGGACGCCCGGCTGATGCTCCAGGCCGACGAGGTCTGGCACGAGCAATCACTGTTCTGGGTGGACGACGACACCGGCATCTGGAGGCGCGCCCGGCTGGACGCGGTCAAGCTGTACGGCCGGGTGCTGATCATCGACTACAAGTCGGCCAAGAGCGCCGACCCGGAGCAGTTCGCCAAGGACGTCGGCAACTACCGGTACCACTGGCAGCACGCCTGGTACACCGAGGCGGTGCTGCACGTCACCGGCGACATGGACCCGGCGTTCTGTTTCGTCGTGCAGGAAAAGGACCCGCCGTACGCGGTGGGCATCTACGAGCTGGACCTGGACGCGGTCCTGGCGGGCGCGGAGCGGTGCGCGGCGGCGTGCCGCAAATACGCTGACTGCGTGGCGGCCGGGGCGTGGCCGGGCCCGCAGCCCGCCGGTGACCGGATCACGAAAATCAGCCTGCCCCGGTGGGCCTACTAGGAGGAAACGAGAATGTCCCAGGATTACGACGACATGCCGCCACCGCCGGGCACTGAGCTGGACGAGGTGCCGCCCAACGGGCAGCAGGCCGCGCTGCCGGTGATGGCGCTGCCGGATATGAGCCAGGCCACCACGGTTGAGCTGGGCCGCGCGGTCGCGGAAGTGCAGGCGCAGGTGATCGTGGCCCGCCAGTTCCCCCGGAACATGCGCGTCGCGGAAGCCGAGATGCGGGAGTCGTGCTCGCGGCCGGAAATGGCCGCGCAGGCGTTCTACACCTACGAGCGGGGCAAGACCCGCGAGGGCAAGCCGAACATCATCCACGGCCCGTCGGTGCAGCTCATGCGGGAAATCGGCCGCTGTTTCGGCAACCTCCAGTCCGGCATTATCGAGCTGCGCAGGATGGCCCGCCAGTCGGAAATGATGGCGTGGGCGTGGGATCTGGAAAAGAACGTCCGCATGAGCACCGTGTTTTACGTCACCGCCGCGATCGACACCAAGACGGGCAAGCGGGAGCTGACCACCGACCGCGACATTTACGACAACAATGCGAACCTGGGGGCGCGGCGGGAGCGGGAGATGATCCGCCGGGTGCTGCCCGCCTGGTACGTGCAGGTGGCCATCACCACGGCCGACAAGACGCTGACCGGCACGCCGGAGCAGTTCAATGAGCGGCTGGACACCGCGCTGAAAGTGCTGGCCCGGGACAAGTACGGCGTCACCGTGGCCATGCTGGAAGACCTGTTTGACCTGCCCCGGTCCGCGTGGTCGCACCTGGAGCTGGTGCGGCTGCAAACCCTGTACTCCGAGCTGGCCCGGGGGGAAATCACGGTGGCCGACCGGTTCCCCGCCAAGGACGCGCCCGGGTCGGCGGCCGGGGTGCTGGACGCGGCAGCGCAGGCACAGGCGCAGGCGGGCAACGGCGAGCCGGTCAACGGCGCCCCGGCGGAGGAAGCCCGCCACGCCGAGCAGGCCGCCGCCGACGCTAAGGCGCAGGTGGACGTCCTGTCCGACAACATGATCAAGCTGTTCACCGAGGCCGGGCACGGGCAGCGCACCGCCAAGGCCAAGGCCCTGCGGCTGGCCGTGCTCGCCATGCTCGCCCGCGACCGCGACACCGACCCGCCGGTGATCATCGACAAGCTGGCCGACCTGACCCCCGAGCAGGCGCAGCGGGCTGCCAACGCGCTGATGGGAATCATCCGCGAGGGCCACGCGCAGGAGCGGCTGGCTGCCCTGGCGGGCGAGTGCGCGCGGCTGCTGGCCGAGCGGGAGGGCGGCGGTGATGCCTGAGTTTCCCATCGTGGACTTGACTACCAACGCTGACGGGTCGCCGTCGCCGGGGATGGTGCTGTCTGGGCTGACCCTGGCCGCGATCCAGGCCGAAGCCACCAGGGCGCACCTGCTGCACGGCGAGCATTCGATGCTCGGCCCGTACACCAGTCCGCAACGGCTGGCGATTCTCGCGGAGGAAGTGGGCGAGTCTGCTGAGCTAGTGGAGGCACTGCTGGCGGCCCGGCTGTCGCGGCTGCTCGGCCAGGTCGCGCATGAGCTGACCTACGACGCGGGCGGTCCCGGCGTGGGCGAGGGCCGCAAGGACGAACTGGTGAAAGAGCTGATCCAGGTGGCGGCGATGGCCGCTTCGTGGGTGGAAGTGCTGGAGGGCGGCGGGCATGACTAGGTGCAAGGGCCCGGACTGCGGCGCTGAAATCGGCTGGGCGCTGACCGTCCCCGGGGGCAAGCGGATGCCCATCGACCCGGAGTCGTCCGGCGCGGCTGACGGGCAGGCCATCGTCTGGTGCCAGCGGGGCGTGGCGCTGTGCGTGATCGTCGCCGCTGATAAGCCGCTGCCCCCGGCGGTGGACGCGGCGGTCACCCGGTACCGCACCCACTATCAGACGTGCCCGGACGCCCCGGCGTACTCGGGGCAGTCGCGGCGCAAGGCGAAAGCCGATGCCGCCCCGGGCTAGGTGCGGCGGCTGCCGGCACGCCGAACACAAGGACAAGTGCCCGGGTAAGCGCGACCGGCGCCCCGGCCGGCACTGCACCCCGTTCGTCTCCCCCACGGGGAAGTTTGACCACGGCTGGCTGTGCGGCACCGACAACCCGCCCTGCCCCTGCTCTTGGCGCACCTGCAAGTGCGGCGAGCTGGTGGCCAACGCGGTCCTTGACCGGGCGCAGGCCGCCGCCATGTTTACCGACAGCAACGTGGTCCTGGCCGCCGACCAGGTGATCGAGGTGCCCATCGTGCGGGGGTCGGCGGGTGACCCGGCGGGGCGGCTGGACGTGTGGCGCGGCGCGGACGGCTACCTGTACTGCCGGGAGCTGGGCGACGATGAGGTGCTGATACCGGAAGGGCACTGGCGGGGCCGTGAGCACACCGGCGCGTGCCAGCCGCTATGAAACGCCGCGCGTTCCGCATCTGGGCCTGCCCCGGCGGCGAGGACTGCTGGCGGTGGGAATGCTCGCTATGCCACCCGCCGTGCCACGGCGCTCGGTTCGGCGCCGACGCGTGGGCCCGGATCGTCACGATTAGCCTGCCCCGGCACATGCGGGTCCGGGCCTGCCACCACGCATGGGTCCGGCGTCATGCCTGACAACCCGGTGCACGACCGCGACGGCGGCAAGTGCGTGATGCATGGCGACCGGGCCGAGACGGTGCACCACCGCAACCACAACCACTCCGATGACCGGCCGTCGAACCGGGTCAGCGTGTGCGGGTCGGGCACGACCGGCGCGCACGGCTGGATAGAAGCCCACCCTGCTGCTGCCGGGCTGGAATCGTTTCGCGGCTGGACGGTGTCCAAGCATGATCCCCGGCCGCTGACCGAGATCCCGGTGTGGATGGCGCAGGGCCCGTACGGGGAGGGCTGGTACCTGCTGGACGACGAGTACGGGTTTACGGGCTGGCCGGGGTCGGTGGCCACTCAGGGCTTGGAGCCCCCGACTCCCTGACCAGCCGTTTTGCCTCCCGTTCACCGTTTGATATAATGGTGTGTGGAGAGGAAGTGATGCGGATGGGCTCATTGACCCGCCGCACCGCCGGGACGGCAGACGCCTACCCGGCGCACTGGCACGTAGCACAGACCTACCAGCACGGCCGGAACCTGATCGGCCGGGGCACCCCGCTGAAAATCCGGGGCGAGCACGGCACGTTCACGTTCTGGGATCACGTGGTCAACCCGCCCCGTGGCCGCCGCCGCACCCCGCGCGAGTGGGTGACGGTGGTCGGCGGCCGGGCCGGGGTGACCGAATTCCGGGCGTTCCGCCCGGACCGGATCAGCCGGGTACTGCCCGTGGAGAGGAAGCACCGATGAACAAGTACGAGACGATCGCAAGCCGCTGGCGGCGGCAGGCCGAGCTGCTGCGGGACACCGCCGGGCAGATGACCGGCAACGCGCCCCGTGAGGCACGGGCCAGGGCTGACACGCTGGACGCGTGCGCGGCCGAGCTGGACGAGGCGGCCCAGTCGTGACCGCGCGAAGCCCTGTGTCCACGTGGCGGTCCACCGACGACCTGCTGCCCGACACGATCCGCTCCATCGCCCAGATCGCCCTGGCCGACGCCCGCGCCCTGGCCGGCATCGCCCGCGACCAGGGCCAGGTGGAATTCACCACCTGCACCACCGTGCTGCCCGCGCTGCCCGGCCGGGCGGGCACCACCGGGGAGCCGTCCCGCAACCTGATCACCTGGCGGGTCGTGCCGCACCCGCAGCAGGCGGTGTGCCGCTGGCAGGTGCAGAAGCTACGCACCATCGGCAAGACCCGCTCGCCGGTCACCGGGGGCACGTCGTGAGCAGCAAGCACCGCAAGCAGAAGCGGGCCCAGCGCCGCACCGGCAGGCGCAGCACCAGGTCCATCACGCCCGCCGCCGGGATGAACCCGCAAGGCCAGGTGGTCCGCGCCCAGGTGATCGCCACCCTGCCGGTACCAGCCGCCCAGCCGACCACGGGGACGCTGGCCCCGCGTGCCGTCCTAGACCATCACGTGCGCCTGCACGACCTGCTCGCCCGGCCCACCGTGGGCCTGGTGCACCGGATCCGGGCCGGCGCGATCGACGCCCATGAGGCGGCCGACAGCGAAGCCGACATCATGTTCTGGCCGCACACCCCGCACGAGTCCGACGACGAGGCACGCGCCTACATGGGCGAGCTGGCCCGGGGCCTGTTCGACGCGGCCACCTTCCAGGTCACCGGCGGGATGTGCGACGCGGTGTCGGGCATCTACGAAAACCTGGTGGGCGAGGCGAACGCGCTGGTGCACATCGACCAGGCCGAACTGCCGGCCCCGGCGGGATTCGTGTGGCTGGACAAGCCCCGCCACGCCAAGGACAAGAACGGCGAGGTGATCGCCACCCGCGTGCTCACCTGGCATTCGGACCTGTCCGGTGTCGTGGAGTCCTACCACCCGGACCAGGTGACGCCGCTGCTGCGGATCTGCTCCTGGCACCTGCAAGGCGACGCGGACGACTACCCGGACGGGCATTCGGACGGGCCGCTGGTGCTCAACCAGTCGCTCACTATCCCGTTCGGCATGCGGCTGCCCGGCGGCCGGAACGTGGACTGGGAGGACCCGTTCGGCGGGGACAATTCGGTGACCTGGTTTCACGCGCTGTGCGTGCTGATGGGCACGGTGATCGCGGCGAGGGAGCCCGCGCCGGTGGAGCGGGGGGCGCGGCGGCGCGCTCAGCGGTCGATCCGCCACGATCAGGTGCACGTGGTGACGCTGCGCCGGGCCGTGCACGCCGACGGTACGGAGGCCGGGCACCGGGATGTGGACTGGTCGTGCCGGTGGCTGGTGGCGGGGCATCACCGGCACATCGAGGCCTACGACGAGGCGCACGGGTGGCATCACGCCGACCCGGACCGGGCGTCGAAGCGGTGCCGGGTGTGCGGGGCGCTGACCACGTTTGTTCACGGGTACGTGAAGGGGCCGGACGGGCTGCCGCTGCGGGTCAGAGAGTCGCGGACGCTGTACCGGCTGGCCAGGTAGCCGGAATACCTTGTGCCGTTGCCGCGTTGTATAGTAGTGTATGGCTTTGGAGAGGAAGCCGAAATGGAAACGCAGGGGAACGCAAACATGACTGACATCCTGACCTGGACCCGGTACGCGTCCGGCAGCTACGGCGCGCACCCCGACGGCGGCTGGTCCTACCTGGCCGCGCTGAACGACGAGGACCCCGCCGAAACCTGGGTGCTGACCATCCACCACAACGACCGGACGATCGTCACCGCCGGCGGATTCGTCACCCGCGAATTCGCGCAGGCCGACGCCGAAGACGAGCACGAGACGGCCACCCTGCTGCACGGCAAGTACGGCCTGCCGCTGGAATCCGCGCACCGGCTGCTCGCCACCGCCCGCACCGAGCCGGTCACCGTGTCCGTCCGCTACCGCGAGCTGACCATCGGCCGCGACGAGGGCGGCTACACCGTGGACGACGTGACCCGCTGCACGGCAGCCTGCGATCACGACAAGGGCAGGCACGAGCCCGCCCGCGACAGCACTCCGCATGAGGCGAATGTCACCCAGGCCGGCGGTGCCGGCTGGCAGCAGGCCGCCCCGGCGGACGGCTACCTGGTGTGGTGCCCGCACGGCTGCGGCCTGGGCCTGTCCGCCCACGCGGCCGACCGGGAGGCCGCGCAGCGGCGCGTGGACATGCACCGCGCCGCCACCACCCCCCTCAACCCGCGCTTGGGCGCCCCGCATGAGGCGAACATCACCGGGCCCGGCGACACCCCCGAGCACATAACCATGACGTGGCGGGTCGGACAGGCCGGCCGCGCCCCGCTCGCCATCGGCGTCACCGACCGGGCGCACGTGTGGCTGGGCGAGCGGATCACTGACGCGGGCGACGTCAACTGGACCGCCCGGCTGAACACGCCCGAAGCGGTGGCCGCGCTGCTCGACGCGGTGGAGGCGGCCCGGACCGAGCAGGCGCGGATCGGCAACGCCCGGTACCCGCTGCCCGGCCAGATCCGCGACGTGCTGGCCGACCTGCCCGCCGACGGGCCGGGCGCAGACGCCCTGGCGGTCGCGTTCGCCGTCCGGGCCCGGTTCGGCCCGCACGAGACGAATACGGCCGAGGTGCTGGCCGAGTTGCGCAACATGGAACGTGAGGGCCTGGTCTACCGGGTCGGCCTCAGCGGCGGCCTGGCCAGGTGGGCGTTCCGGCACGCCGGGCTGGCCGCGCACGGCGGCCTGGTCGAGCATTCGCACGAGGTGCGGCCCGACCATGAGGGCGTCGCCTACGCCGGATAAGAAATGGCACCAGGAATGGCGGGAAAGGGAATAAACCCGCCATTCCTGTTGTTGTACTAGTTGTAAGGCTTTTTTGGAGAGGAAGCGATATAGAGTGATTAACTTGAACAACCTGAATTACGGCCTGAACGGTACCGCCCTGCGGCGGCCCGACGCTGACAGGCCGATCATCGCCGTCGATGTTGACGGCGTGCTCAACCGGTTCGATGACTACCAGCCCGTCACGGACGGAAACCGGTCCTGGTGGCGGCGCGCACCCCGCGCCGACGGCTGGACCGACGTCCTGGCAGGCGCGGACAGCCGGGCAGGCGGCGGCATCTGGGTGCGGGTCAACCCGCAGCACGGCCCCGCGCTGGTCGCGCTGGCCGAAGCCACCGGAGCCGAGCTGGTCTGGTGCACCATGTGGGAGGAAGACGCCAAGTACGACATCGCCCCCATCGTGGGCCTGCCCGACATGCCGTACGTGCCGGTGAGCCCGGCGCGGCGCGCGTTCCTGATGGGCAGCAGCCGGCGGCCGACGATCGGTGAGCAGAAGGCTCTCGCCCTGGCGCTGTACGCCCGGGGGCGGCCGGTGATCTGGTTCGATGACGAGCTGGACGCGGCCGACGCGCTGGCCGACTTCTACGACGGCGACCAGCTTGTGGTCACGGTCAACCCGGCCAAGGGCCTGACCCGTGAGAACTTCGCCGCAGCCCACCTGTGGCTAGACGCCCTGGCGGCCAGGCGCGGCATCCAGCCGGTACTGCCGCTGGAATGGCCCGCAGCCCCCGAGACGGTGGACGCCGAGGTGGCCGCGTTCCGGGCCGGGCTGTTCCTGCCCGAAGACGAGCGGCTCGCCACGCCCGCCGAGATTGAGGCGGCGCGGGGCCGGCCGTTCGTCACCGTCGCCCCGCAGGCGTCGGGCAAGTGGACGGTCACCGAAGGGTGGGTGGCAGCGTAATGAGAACCCCTGTCAACCCGGACCTGTTCGCCCGCACCGCCCCGGCGTGGAACTGCGTGACCGGTGACGGCCCGCACTACACGCCGGGCCGGCGGTGCGAGTGGTGCGGTCTTGATCATGCTGCGGTCCGGGCGGCCCTGCTCGCCGCTGCCGCTGACGCGGCCGAGTGCGAGAACGAGTGAAATGCGGGGAAGAACGGCCCCGGCGGTTGCAATCCGCCGGGGCCGTTCGCTATACTCGTATGTGGAGAGGAAGTAACATGAACAACCGGACTAGCCTGATCGTCCAGCTCATGCTCACCGCGACCGCCATCGAGCCCGGCGCGGACCGGGGCGCGATCATCAACCGCACCGTCGCGCTCGGCGCCGGTTTCAGCGAGCCGGTGACCGCAGCCGAGGTGGCCATGGTCGCCGCCGCGCCGGTCGCGGACGCGCTCGGCCTGCCCGACCCGGACGCCCCGCACCACGTGCACCCGGCGAGCATGCCGTGCAACGTCATGTGCCCCGCGCACCCGCACACCATCAAGGGAGGCAACCCGCGATGACTGAGCGCATCGTGATCCGCTGCCTGGCCCTGCAAGGCATCGCCCGCCACCCCGGCAGGCGCAACCCGGCCGGCCAGTACCTCCGCGCTTATGACCCCGAAGCCCACGACGGGCAGGGCGAAGCCCGGTGGACCGCCGACCCGGCCAAGGCAATGGTGTTCCCGTCCAAGCCTGCCGCGTGGGCGCTGTACACGGCGGTGCCGACGGCGCGGCCGACCCGTCCCGACGGGCAGCCCAACCGGCCGCTGTGCGCGTTCTCGATCAGCATCGAGCCCGCGCCCCCGAGCGGGCTGTCGTGACCGCGCCGATGCGCCGCCCGGCGGACGGCGAGGTGCTGATCGAACTGCTGGACAACCACCCGGACAGTTTCGGCCGCACCGCCTACACCATCGCCTGGCCGGACAACAACCAGTGGCGCGGCGGCGACGGCGTGTCCGCCCAGGTGCAGCACAGCAACCTGGACGACGCGATGACCCGCTGGCATGACAACAGGCCGGGTGACCGGTTCGTGATCTACGACGAGGGGGACCGGCTATGACCGCCGCTGACGCGGCCGAGTGCGACAAGCTGCCGCCCTACGACGAGGCGACATGGGCGCAGCCCCCGGGCGCGTTCTTCTGCCACCAGGACAACGGCAGGCTGTGCGCCGGCTGGGTCGCGGTGCACGACATGGACGAATCGCTGGGCCTGCGGATCGCCCTGGCCGTCGGCCTGCTGACCGGCGACGACGTGGAAGCGGCCCGCGCCTACACGACACCGGTCGCGCTGTGGGGCTCGGGCGCCGAGGCGGCCGAGCACGGCAAGCGCGACATCGAGCAGCCCGGTCAGGCGGCCCGCGACACGGCCGGGAAGATCCGGCGCAAAAGAGCGCTGGCATGACCACGACCACTAGGGAGGTGAGCGTCGTGGCTGAGAAGACGGAGTGGACGCCGCGTGCCGTCACCCTGGACGAGTACGTGTTCGCCCGCGACTGGCTGGGCCTGCGCACCGACACCGGCATCGCCCGCCACCTGGGCATGGCCCCCGACACGGTGGCCAAGTACCGCCGCTGGGCCGACGCCCACCCCGGCGTGGTGTACGCCGTCTACGAGAACGGAGAGCCGGCCTGATGGGCACCTTGTCATTCAGCAACGGCAAGGGCGAAGGGCACCACACCCCGAACACGCCCTACGACGGCACCTGCCTGTGGTGCGGCGAGCAGATGCGCCTGGAGCTGCCGGGAAACGACAAGCCCGGCTACCGGGCCAACGGCGTGTTCTGCTCGCTGCGCTGCGGCTTCCAGTGGGCCGTCCTGCTCAGGGCCGGGATCCGGTATGGGTGACCCGTGAGGATTCAGGGGCACTGGCTGACCACCAGCGAGACACGGGGCCGGTTCACCGGCGAATGCGGGTGCGGCGGGGCGGCCTACACCGGGCCGTCCCGCTCCCGCGTGCGCCGCCAGCACCAGGAACACCTGCACGACGTCCGGTTCGGCTGCCAGCACCCGGCGCACAAGGTGACCACCTGCCCCAACTGCGGCCAGCACGCCTGCGACGGCTGCGGGCTGCTGTGGCGCGACGACGGCCGGCCCCCGGGCGGCTGCCCGCCGCTGGCCCCGCGCGCCGGAACCGGCGGCCGGGCATGACCGGCACCTGGCGCCGCGTCACTGACGTGCGCGGCTTCTACGAGGGACGCGGCAGCGTCCTCGGCCCGGACACCTCCCGCCGCACCCGCTGGTGGGAGCTGACCCTGGACTGCGGCCACTACGCCGAGCGGACGGTGCGGTACCAGCCGCTCCAGCCGCCGACTGCCCGGCAGCGCGGCGGCACCCAGCACCGGTCGGCGGATGCCGTGCTGCCCGCGCCCAGGCGTGTCCTGTGCCGGACCGGACAGTGCCGGTGACAGCATGGCCGCATGCCGGTCTGGCAGGACGACTCGCTGCCACACCAGATCCGGCTCACCTTCTCCGGGCCGTACATCTGCCTGTCCTGCAACTGCCAGCGCGCCCGCACCCACCGGGGCCAGGTCGTCTACCCGCCGATCGTGCCGCCCCGCACGCGCTGGGAACCGGCCGAGCTGATCGACGCCTGGCACGCCTGGCACGCCGCCCGGGACATGCCCCAGCCCCGTGCCAAACCTAAGACGACGTGGTGGACCTGGAAAGACAGGTAGGCTGCCCGGTCATGGCGAAATCAGCAGGCAAGGCGAAGCACCCGACACGGCTTACCGACGGCCGGGCGCACCCGGTGACCGTCAGCCACGCCCCCACGCTCGGATGCCGGTTCGACCCGGCGCACACCGTGGCGGGCGGCAAGGGCGGCTCTAAGCGGCTCACCGCCCACTACCAGGCCGCGCACCCGGGGCAGCTCGCGGAACTTGTCGCCGCCCACGCCTAACAGCGCGGCCCGAGCAGCAGATCCGCGCGCTCGGTCACGGTCATAAACCGGCCGGTGCGCGGGTGCCGCCGGGGACGGTACCGCCACCCGGGCGGCCGGGGGCCGATGAGCCGGTCAAACCGCTCGGCCACCTCGCGGGACAGCGCAGCGCCCACATCCTCCCCGGCCGGCTGGCGGCGGCTCACTTCACCGCGACCGGGTAGGCCAGGGCGGTCACGGCATACCCGGCCCCGCCGCCGTCAGTTATCTCCCATCCGGTGTTGAGCTGGGACATGGTCAGCCGGGACAGCGGCGGGAACCTGGCCGCGTGCCCGGACAGCCATTTGAGCGCGGACAGGACGTGCAGCGTGCCCGACTTGGCGGTGGCGCAGGTGCCGGTGCCCGCCGGATCGCCGGACTTGCCGCCGTCGCGGATAAACACGATCTCACCCCCGGCGGGGCCGTACCGGTACACCGTCCACGGCTGGCCGGCCAGGGCGGCGTGGCCGATGATGTCCCCGGCGCCGAGCCCGTTATCAGTGCACCGCCGCCCGGTGGTGTCGGCCCACATCATCACGTCGCCGGTGCCGGGGCCGAGCTGCCCGGAGTAGCTTGTCCAGATGTCGGGGGCGAACTCGTACTGGTTACCGGGCCCGGACGGGGCGGTTTCGGCGTAGCGCACCTGGAGTTTGGCCAGTGCGGAGACGGGCGTGTCGGCGCTGCCGTTCCACCCGCCGCCGCCCCAGTTGTTGGTGAGCTGCTGGACGGCGGTGAAAGTTTGCACGCACCCGCCGCATGAGGCGTAGCTGGCGGTGGCCTGCCACGACGACGGGCTGCGGGCGGTGATGTGCCCGGTGCTGCCCGTCTGGACGTTGACGGCCTGGTCGATGACGTAGGTGTTGAACCCGTTCGACCCGGGCCAGCCCGCCCAGTGGTAGGGGCCGCAGCCGCCGCCGATGCCGGCGGTGCAGGATGCGCGGGCGCTGGCCGGGGCGGCGGGCAGCAGCGTCAGGACCGCCGTGGCGGCGGCCAGGACCGTGGCGGCCAGTTGTCTTCTCATGGCGGCCTCTCATCCGACGCCGCAGGCCACTGAGGTGACCGGCCAGTTGCCCCACCCGGACGTGGCCTGGAGCTTTTCGGCCATGGCGAGCTGGGTGCCGTAGGAGTAGTCCGAGGCGACGCCGCCCAGGCCGCTGATCGACTGCCAGGTGGCGGCGGTGAACTGGAAGTAGCCGTAGAACCCGTTGCCGGTGTCGGCGTTGGTGTTGCCGGACTCGTGCTGGGCGATGCAGCCCCACACGCCGCCGGCCGCCGGGGCACTGTAGACGACGGGCGACTGCGCGGCGGGCGCGGCCGGGGTGGTGGCGGTGTGCCGGTGCAGTTTCCAGCACGGCATGTCGTACCCGTCGCCGTCGCCGTCGCCGCACGCGTAGTGGTGGATCGCGGCGTGGGTGGAGGCGGCGAAGCTGCCCGGCGCCGTACTGAACCCGGGCGGGTCGTCGCCGTCGTGGTCACCGTCCCCGGCCGCCGCCGGGGGGGCTGCGGCGACCGGGGCGGCGCTCGCCGCAGCGGGGACTGCGGGCGTAGCGGCAGCATAGGCGGCGTTGACGAGGGACCGGGCCATCGGCGGGTCGGCGGGCACGGCCAGCCGGTCACCGGGGCGGATCGCGTTGGGGTGGCGGCGCAGCCCGGGGTTGGCTTTCCACAGCAGCGGCCACCGGGATCCGTGCCCCCACAGGTGGTGCGCGATCGACCAGAGAGAGTCGCCCTCGCGGACGGTGTAATGCCCGGCCGGGCGGTTGCCCGCCACGGCGGTGGTGTGGGCGTGGTTTTCGGGTGCGTGTTGCGCCGGCGGCGTCGCAGGCGGCAGCGACATGGCTATCCTTAATCTCGTTGGTCGCACGCCCGCCGCTTCTGTGGAGGATGGGGCGGTCGTGCCCTTCACCCGCTAACCTAACCGCCCCGGTAGGGGCTGTCAGGCGTGCGGAAAAACCCGGGACCGTCAGGCGGCGCTCGCCGGTCCCGGCCTATGCTGGCGGTCTTGGCGCCCGTCAGCGCGTCCGGTGAGGGCCCGGCCCGGCTAAGGTCCAGCTTTTCCGGCCGGGCTCTCGCGCTGCCCGCACCAAGTTCGCGGATCCTGGATAGGTATTAGTAGAGGGTCAAACCTCCCGTCATATGCAGCGACGGCAAAGGCGGCCCGCGCCCCTTGCAGGAGGACTCAAGGGGCGCGGGCCGCCGCCGCTGGAGGGCTGGCCAGCGAAACAGGCCCTCGTCGTGCGCGCCGCCGCCGCTGCACGGCGCACAGCAGCCTCCGCGCGTGATACGGCACAGGCAACGGCCAGCCGCTCTCCGTCGCTCTCAGGCCCGCGCAGGGACTATTCGTAAAGGTCAGGTTTTCGGGCCGGTGCCGCTGTACGGCTTGGCCTGCCCCGCGTCCAGCATCAGCGTGGCGAAGTCGCCGCCCTCGGGAAGCGTCACCGAGCCCAGGAACCGGCCGCCGTACTTGTCCCACCCGTGCGAGGTGACCCGCACCGGCGTGCCCGGCGGGCACAGCCCGGTCGCGTACGCCCGCGCGGCCTTCCCCTCCGCCGTGTTCAGCTCGGGCGCGTTTATGCCCACCACCCGGCAGGCCAGCATCGTCTTGCCGGTCCACGACTGGCCGGGCAGCCGGATGCCGAACCCCAGGTCCAGGTCAAAGATGATCGTGTCCCCGTCGTGCACGTCAACGCACCGCGCCGGGTAGGGCCCGTAAGCCAGGTCAGCCATCGGCCACCTCCGCCGCCAGCCGGTCCAGCTCGTCAACGGCCGACGCGAGCGCGTCAGCCTCGGTGGCCGATTCCCCCGACGCGCGCATTTTCGGCGGCCCGGGATGCTGCACGTCGTACCGCCAGTGCGACAGCACCGGCCACACCCGCACGACGGTCATCCGCGCATGCGACGCGGGCGGGTCCAGCTCGCTCACTTGCCGTCCCTGGCCGGGGGCAGCGCCAGGTCCGGGCGGGCGGTGTGCGGTGCCAGGTAGCCGGTGACGGTGGCGATCAGCCACGCCGCCGCCCAGGGGATCAGCGCGGCTATCGTTTCGGGGATGCCGTCTTTCCACGCCGGGATGTAGGTGACGAGGGCCCAGGTGAGCACCCCGGCGACCACCGAGACACCGGCCGGGGCGACGGCCTTGGTTTCGAGCGGGGCGACGGGCACCTGCTGGTCGGGGGGCAGCTCGGCGGCGGCGACCTGCCGGCGGGCGCGTTTACGCGGCGGCATGCTTCTCCCACTCCCGGTTGGCCGACCAGTCCCACCAGTCCGGCGGGGTGCACTGCCGGTCCGGGTCCTTGCCGGTGGGCTCGGCCCAGCCGACCCGCGTGTAGAGCATCGCGGCCAGGCTTGAGCAGACCACGTGCCCGGGTAGCAGGTTGCCGTCCGAGGGCCACCGCCACAGCGGGTCGATCAGCTTGGACAGGTCGGGGGCGCCGAGCGCGGACGCGGTGTCCTGGGCGATGCCCACCCAGTCGTATTGCACGCCCAGCGACTTGGCGGCCCCGGCCAGGAACTTGTCCAGCGCGGCCTTGCCCCCCGGCTTGGGCTGGTCGTGGTTGGTCTGGGTGGTGGGCCGGGCCAGGTCGGGGGTGCAGTCGGTCAGGCCGACGCCGCCGGGCTTGCCTTCGATGCCCATCCACCGGCCGTTCTTGTCCAGGTGGGTGATGATCTTGACGTGGTTGGCGACGCCCATCCGGCCCTTGAGGATGCCGCCGATGCGGATCGCCTTTTGCATGGCTGACTGGCCGCCGGCGACGGCGAGCACGTCACCCGGCGCGGCGGCGAGCACGCTCATTTCGGGTAGGCGTGCAGGCCGGACGCGCCCTTGCCCGCCTTGAAGGTGACCCGCACCGCCGTGCACGTGTCCGGGTTGGCGAACGCGCGGATCACCCGGGGCGCGGCGACCAGGTCGTCATGGGAGTACCACTTGGACGGGGTCGAGTCAGTGTGCAGCTCGGCGTAGGAAAACGTCACCGCGCCCTGTTCATCGGTGCACAGGGCCACGCCTTTCATCGTCCCGGCGGGCCACTGCAATACCACCGACTGGCCGGTGGCCTGCGGCAGTGAAACGTAGGGCATGTCATCCTCCGTTAGCTCGGGAACCGCCGGCGGCGGCGCGGCGGGGGCGCCGAAGAAATCGGGCTTGCACAAGGACTGGTCAAGCGAGATCCCCCGGGCGCGGCTTGTCCACTGGGTGGCGTCGGCCTGCGGGTAGCCGCAGCCGCCCGGGGCGCAGATGTGCTCGGACCCGTTGTAATGCGCCGACCAGATGCGGTAGGTGGGCCGGGCGTGCCCGGCGGCGTTCATCGCCGCGATCACCGCCGTCACGGTGGACGCGGACGTGTAGATGCACGGCCGGGTGACGCCACGCTTGTACTGGCGGGCCGCCCACCCGGGCACCTGCGCCACGGTGGCGTCGCCCGGTTCGACGTCCAGGCAGTCGGCGTCATCGGAGGCGAACACGGCAATGGTGAGGATTTTCGCGCCGGGGAATTTCGCGCGGACGGCGGGGCAGTTGGCGTACCGGCCGTCGGTGTAGCAGGCGTACGCGTCGCCGCCGGGGGGCAGCAGGCTGACGGTGACGTTGTCGTACATGACCAGGTTGCGGGCCACGGCGGCTGCTTTCGGTGCTGCGGGCGCCGGGGCTTTCCCGGCGCGGATCTGCTTGGCCAGGGTGATGATCGCCGGCCGCTGGGCGGAGCGGACGTGCCTGGGGGGCAGGTCGGGGCAGGTGTGGCCGCCCCATGCTGTGCCGCCCATGCTGTGCACCCCGTAGCCGCGCCCGGACGTGGAGTCGGTCACTTGCAGGGGGAACCCGGCATACGCGGACAGGCACTCCACGAGCTGCGCGGACGCGGTGACCTGCGCGGAGGTGAGCGGCGTGTTGGGATTGCCGCCGTCGGCGTGCTCGATGCCGTACCAGACGTCGTTGCCGGCGGCGCAGTGCCAGGCGATCCACCCCTTGCCGATGGGGCCGAACTGGTGGATCAGGCCGTCTTGGGCGATGCCGAAGTGGGCGGACGCCTGCCGGGCGGGGTCGTTGAACATACGGATGCACAGGGGCAGGTCACAAACCATCGTGTGCATCAAAACACCGTTCATCGCCCCGGACCCGTACCGGCCGTTGACGCACGGGAACGGGTTGTTGTACTCGATTTTCGCGGGGCCGCGTACCTTGCCGTCGGCGCCGACGGTGAGCTTTCCGGGCGGTGCCACGGGTGCCTCCTAGACTTGGCGGCGTGACGGATTTCATAAACGCGCCCGCGCTGGCCGCCGGTGTTGACGAGTTGACGGTGACGTGCAAGGCGCACGGTCCGATGCGCCACCACCCGGCACGCGTTGAGCACCCGCCCGAGCTATTCGGCCTGACGCTCAACTCATGGGTGCGGCCGGGTAACTGGCTGTGCCACGGCTGGGACGGCGAAGGCTGCACCGCCAGCGTCAACGACTACTGGGTGGCCGGCACGGTCGCCAGGGGCGAAGGCTGCACGACCGGGCGGCGCTGGGAGAAGACCACCGTCACCGAGTACCGCAAGGACTGGCCAGGCGAACCGGACGGCGTGACGGTGCGCGTCGAGCTGACCGTGTACCCGGACGGCCATGATCGGGCGTGAACCGGATGTGCGGCTGACCCGGCCGCGCTGGCTGCGGTACCGGTTCGACCTGATCGTCGCCCCCGAGCCCAACCCCGGGCAGGCCGGGCCGTGGGAGGTGGTCGAGGGCAGGCCCGCGTGGCGGGCCCCCGTCGTGCCGCCGGCGCCGCCCGGTTTCGTGCCCGGCATGGCGCTGCTGGTGCCGCCCCGGCGGCGGTGGCTGCTGCGACGCCGCGCCGCCGCCGCCCGCCGCTGGCCCCGCTAAGGCCCCGGCGGCGGCTCGACCCGCCCGTCAACGCACGTCCCGGTGACGACGTACCGGCGGGTGATCGCCCGCCCCTGCTGGGCGGGGATTTCCTCGCTGCGGGACTCGTGGATCGCGTGCGCCTGGAGGACGCACACGTGCTGGGTCAGCCGGCCCACCTGGCGCAGCAGCTTGTTGGTGGCCACCTGGTTGACAGTCAGGGCGGCGGCCAGCAGGACGGCGATTATCAGCAGCGCGGCGACCGCCCACCGGGGAACTAGCCCGTGGACAGGTGCAAGATGGTGATGATCGCGGTCACCGCCACCGGGCACACCAGGCCGGACAGCACCGCTATCAGGATCATCCACGTGCGCCCCCGCCGGACGGTCGCCGCTTCCCGCGCATCCGCCGCCTGCTGAGCCCACCGGCCCTCCAGCTCGTCCAGCCGCCCCAGGATGGCCTGGTGCTCGGCGTCATAGCGGCCCCAGCTCACGAATGAGCCGTTGCCGCCGCTCATTCGAGCAGGTCACCGACGCGGACCAGGACGCCGTCCTGCCATTCGTACCGGCCCGGTTCCCGGTCGTCACCTTCCCCGGCTGCGGCGGCGGCCTCGTCGGCATCCGCCCGTGCCTGCTTCTCCGTCTCGTGCAGCTCGGCGGCGGCGATGCGCGAGTCGTCGGCCGGGGCGACCGCGTCCGGGTGCGGGCCGCCCGCGCACGCGTACGACCCGTCCGGGCCGGCCCAGTCCATCCCGCCGTCGTCGCGGACGATCGCCAGGCCGCAGCCGCCGCAGGTCGCGGTCCGGCTGCCCGACGCCCAGGTGCCGTTGGCCGCCCAGTGCCACCATGGCGGCGCCCCCGGCTGCGGCGCGGTCGCGGCTGCGGCGTCGGCGGGCAACTGCCCCGATTCCAGCGCGGCGATCTTCGCCTCGGCGGCCTGGAGGCGGGCGAGAATCTGATCGGGCGTGGTCACATCGTCTCCAGACGGCGCAGCCGGCGCAGGACGTTGGCTAGGGCCTGGTGGTCGCGGAACGGCACCCGCCCGGCGGTGATCGTCACAGCCTCCACGTTGGTAGGGCCGACGTCGAACTGCATCTCGGTCACCGGCACCCGGTCCTGCACGTGCAACCGCCCCGAGTTGATGATCACCGTCACGATATCCCCGATCCACAGGTAATCCGGGCCCGGCCACGCCCCCGCGTACAGCGTGATCGTGTAGGTGGGCAGCACCACCTGCCCGGCGGCCAGCGCCCAGTCCGCATCCGACTGCAACGACGCCTGGTCGGCGGCCGAGCTGGAATACACCTGATCCCAGCGGCCCTCCGGGCGGGTGTTGATGTCGTCGGCATCTTCCTGCACCCACGTGGACCCGGTGAACGTGCCCGGGTCGGGAACGAACACCGAGTTGGCATACTGCGACGGGTCGGTGCCCCGGCTGATCCCGCTGACCAGGCCGCCGCCCCATTCCAGCACCACCCCCTTGTCCGACCCGCGCCACGGCGACCACATGTCCAGCCGCAGATCGTTGCCCGCCGTGCCGTACATGCTGATGTCCCAGTCCGACCCCGGGCTCACCTGGCACAGCCGGTCGATCGCCGCGCCCACGAAATCCTGGTGCACGTAATTGTTCGTGTAGGTGATGCCCAGCCCGGACGCCCCGGCGCCCTGCCGGATCCCCAGGTTCCCGCCGGGCTGGTACTGGGTGCCGAAATACTGCTTGCCGTCGGCGGCGGCGGTGTACACGGTCGGCTGGAGCAGCCGCCACGCGATCGTGGCGATGTCGGTCGTCACTTCCGGCGGCCCGCCAGAGTTAACCGACGGGTCGATGTAGGCCAGGTCGCGGCGGCGCAGCAGCTCCCGGTAGTCCAACGCCTGCGGGGTGAACCGGTGCGTGTCGGTGGCCGACAGCGTGTCCGCTTCGACGCCCAGCCGGCCGCAGAACAGGGTTTGCGCGCCCAGCCGCACCTGCACGTCCAGGGCGAGGGTCTTGCCGGTGGTCGCCAGCGCGGCCTGCGACTGGCCGTTGACGTCCAGGTTCACCTCGGAGTAGACGCCGCCGCCGCCGCCGGAAATGCCGCCGCCCGCACCCGGGCCGGCCCGGACGATGAGCTGCCGCTGCCGCGACTGCACCACTTCCTCCAGCACGGTGCCGTCCGGCTGCGGCGCGCAGAACAGGAAATGCCAGTCTTTCCCGGCGACCGCGCCGCCGACCACCAGCGGCGGGGCGACCGTCCCCGGATCGACCGGCGCCGGGTTGATCGTCAGCGCCAGCACCGCCGACGCGGACTTGCCCGCCGCGTCGGTGACCTTGAATTTGGGCCCGTAGGACCCGGCCGCGTTGGGCGTGCCGGACAGCGTCCCGTCCGGGGTGAACGCCAGCCCGTCAGGCAGCGGCGCCGTGCCCGCCGCAAGCGACCAGGCAAACGGCGGGGTGCCGCCGTTGACGCCGAGCGCCCACACCTGCGGGACGCCCACCTGGCCGGGGGTCAGCGGCGACGGGGTGGAAATCGACGGCGGCGCGGTGACCCCGTTGATCGTGATCGACACGGTCGCGGACGCGGTGTGGCCGCCGGTGTCGGCGGCGTTGAACGCGATGCCGCCGTAAACGCCGGCCTGGGTTGGGTTGCCGGTGATAGACGGGCTGGTCACCGACGCGGTGGCCGAGTCCACCTGGTTCCACAGCGGGATGCGGAAGTCGTTCTGGTCGGTGATCAGGTTCGGCCCCGGCGGGCTGGACGCCCTCGCGTACCACATCGGCGGGGTGATCGGGTAGCCGAGTTTGATCCACTTCTGGTAGGTGGCGAGGACGCCGTGCTGCATCGTGTCGCCGGGCAGGTTGTACGGGTCGGTGGCTGCGGCGGCCAGGTAGTTGGTGATCGCGGTCTGCGGCGGGATGTTGCCCTGCGCGCTGTCCCCGATTTCGGTCCACCCGAATTTAACCTGCCGGCCGCCGCCTAGCACCGTGTTCGCGTAGGCGGCGATGTCACAATAGCCGGGCTTGGTGGACGGGTTTTCCGACCACGGGTACCGGGCCGCGCTGCCCGAGCTGGCCCACCCGTCGGCGTACAAGTCGATCGACAGCGAGTCCACGTAGCAGTTGCCGGTGCCGTCCGGGCCGCCCGGTGACAGCGGGTGCGGGCCGGGCCACTGCGCCTCGCGGCCCGCGTTGTCGGTGGTGAACCCGGTGTAGATGATCACCAGGTCGATGCCGGGGAAGTCGGTTTTGAACCGGGCGTAGTTGTACCGGTACAAGAACGTGATCTGATTGATCTGATCGGTCAGCCCGTCCTGGGTCTGCCGTTTCTTCCCGTCCATCTCCTGGTAGAAGCAGACGCCGAACACGTTTGCCCCGTTGCCCGCCGCCGTGCACGCCGCCTGGATCGACTGAATGGTGAGCTTCATCGCCGCGTAGTCGGCGTCCAGCACCGACTGGGCGGCCATCTGCGTCCCCGGCCAGGTGATCGACGGCGAATACGACGCCGGGGCGGTGCTGCCCTGAATGTTCATCTTGAAGCACAGCAGCATGCCCATGCCGAGGTCGAGCGCGGAGCCGACGTCCTCATTGCTGGACTTCCACGCGGCCAGCGACGAGTTGGTGGGGAACGTCCCCGCCGGGGCGAAATAGATCTTCTTGTTGTTGGCGGTGGCCAGGCCCAGGTTCGACCAGTAGGTGGAGTACAGGTTCGTGATCGCGGTGTGGCCGCCGGACCCGGCGAGGGTGGCCCCGGCGACGTGCGTGCCGGTGCCCGACATTTTCAGCCCCGGCGGCAGCGCCCCGGTGGTGTTCCACGACACCGCCCCGGATCCGCCGGTGGAGGTCAGCGCGTACCCGGCGCCCCCCGGGCCGTACGCGCTGCCGACCGTGCCGGCGGGCGGGCTGGTGGAGGTGACGGTCAGCGCGGCCACCGATCTGGCGAACGTGGCCACCCAGCAGGTCCACGCCCCGGACGTGACGGTGCCCCCGGCGGTGACCGCCGCGTTGGAGGTGACCGTCTCATCGAACAGGGTCAGGTGGCCGTTGGATGAGATGTTGACCCCGGCGCCGCCCCACGACAGGGCAGACGGGATGCCGCCCGCCGAGGCGTTGTTTATCCCGGCGATCACCACCTCGTTCGCGGACGACAAGGTGGCGGTCGGCCCGGCTGACGGGTTGCCGGTGGTGCCCTGGTTGGCGACCACCTTGTCCGCTGTCGCGGAGGTGATGCCCGAGCTGGCCCGGACCACGGCCAGCTTGACCCCGGAAACCGAGGATGCGGTGATGGTGATCGTGTCGGTGCCGACGACCAGGGCGTGGGTGGCCTTGGTCGTCCACAGCTCGGAAAACTCGCCGCCGCCGCCGGTGGCCTGCTGCACCTGCCGGGCGTACGTGTGCCCTTGCGAGTCGGTCACCGAGGAGACGGTCTGGGTGCCCCCGGCGTTGGTGCCCCAGCCGACGAAAACCACGTCCCCGACGGCGACGCCCTGCGCGCCGGTCAGCCCGGAGCCGACGGTCAGGGTGATCACTGCGGTGGTGTTCGGGGCGGTGCCCCCGGCGACCGAGTACATCTAGACCAGCCTCCGCGCTTGCAGCCACGACCCGGCCTGCACGGTGGTGGCCTGGGAGTTGGACGACCCTTGCGCCCATTTGAAGTTGGCCGAGCAGGGCGCCCCGGTGGTGGTGATGATCCCCTCAAAGAGCAGTGAGAGCTGGCCGGTGCTGGTGCCAGCGGTCTGCGCGGTGATCGTGTCGGTGTCCGGGTGGTAGGGCGGCAACACCAGGTTGCCGCCGGTGTCCCGGTAGGCGACGTTGTACAGCATCGTGCACCCGGTGCAGTTCCACGTGAATTTCAGGTCGCCCTCGGATGAGCCGGTGCCGCCGATGTAGAACACCTGCCCCTGAAACCACATCGTGCAATTGGACTGAAGGTTGGTCAGTTGCAGCGCCGGGTCCACGCTCATGCTGGTCGTGCTGGACCGGGACGTGTCGGCGGACTTCTGCACCGCGTTGGGGATGCACATTTCCCGCATGTCGGTGATCACCACGCCGCCGGCGGTGATCGACCCCGACCCGGCCGGGATGAGCACCGACGCGAGGGTGATGCACGACGGCTGGGTGGCGGGCAGCGTCCCGGTGTGCGTGGTGTCGGGGATGATGTCGGGCAGGAAGTCGTAGGTCGAGTCGCCGCCGGCGCCGGTGTGCTCCAGCTTGTCCCGCACCCGCAGCACGATCCGGTGCAGGTCCGACCCGGACCCGGGCGCCGACGGGCAGGTGACGCTGCCGCTGGAATCCATCCAGCACATCGACTGGCCGCCGTTGGTGGCGTAGTCGTCGTTGACCATCGCCCGGCCGGACGCCACGTTGACCGCGAACCCGGTGCCCGCGCTGACTTTCAGCCCGGACCCGGCCGACAGCACCCCTTCCACGCCCTGCACGCCGTCGCCGGCGGCCATCAGCGACCGGTTGTGGTTGCGCATCAGGAAACCGGAGTAGGTCAGGTCCGGGTCGCCCGTGGTCGGCTGCTGCCAGACCGGCTGGTAGAACGTCACGGGCGGCCCTTCCTCATGCCATCCACCCGGGCCGGTAGTACAACTGGGCGTAGGCGCCCGCCGACCCGGAGGTGGGGTAGTAGCGGAGCTGGTTGAGTCCCTTGCCGAGCTGCCACCACAGCGTGGTGGCGAAGTTCAGCAGTGTCATCACCGGAGTGACCCCGGTCTGCAAGGCGGTGTGCCGGGCCGAGTCGAGCAGCACGTAATCCCCGGCGGCCAGCACCAGCGCGTCAGTGAATTCGACCGCCAGGCCGGCCGTGTCGTCCGCGAACTTGGGCCCGGTGCACGGCCCGTACAGCAGCGCCGTCCACTGCGACGGGATGTTCCCCGGGTTGACAAGCTGGAATTCCGGCGGCGCGGACGTGGCGGGCATGTGCCACCCGCCGGTCGTGGTGGCGAGCCCGGAGGTGCCCGCCGTCGAGTGGATGCCCGGCCCGGTCGCGGACGACGCGATGCCGGTCAGCGCCGGGATGGTCATCGGCACCCCGGCGGCGACCAGGTCCCCGGCCTGCTCCCACCGGCCGTTGGGCACCACCCACTGGAGCTGCATCGCCAAAGCGGCCGGGTACATGCTGGAATCCAGCGGCGCCGACGCCGCCGAATAGCGCAAGGTGAGCTGCCGGGCAACCCCGGCCCACTCGTCGTCGGTGACGGTCAGGATCGGCCGCTGCGACGGGTGGCAGTAGGACCGGAATTCATCACCCAGCGCGGAGAACGTGCCCGGGGCGGTGAACAGCAGCGACAGCGACGCGGCAGCCGGGCCGAGCGCGGACGTGTTGTCGATCGACCCGTCGCCCAGCACCGTGTCCTCGGTGATTTCCCGCGCCGTGCCCTGCACGTCCAGGGTGGCCGCTTTCACCCCGGCGCGGGGCAGCACCGCCGACGACGTCCCGGTGACCGGGTCGGTGAGCGTGATCCCGGTGATCATCCGAACCCGGCCCGGGGTACCAGGCGGGAAATCTGCTGGGCGACCAGCAGCGGGTCCACCGTCTCGTTGATCACCTGGTTTTCGACGTGCTGGAGGGCGTACGGGCCGCCCGGGTGGCCGGTCAGCGCCGACCGCACCGTCTCCGCCAGGTCAGCGGGCACGATCATCTCCCCCCGGTGCACCACGGCCGGCTCGGTCCTGGGCACCGACCACGCGCCGGTCTTGTAGAACTGCCGGTACGCCCCGGAGTCGTAGGTGGCCCACGCGCCCAGCCCTTGCGACCGGTACTTGGCCAGGGCCATCCGCGCGTTCGTCGTCGGGTTGAACGGGTTACCGGGGAACGGCAGGCCGAGGATCTGCCACAAGCCGGCCGCCCGGCCGTACGCGGTTGACGGGCCGCGTGCCAGCGGGTCGCCGGCGGATTCGGCCAGGCCGATAGCGGCCATCAGCCGCGCCTTGCTCGGCGGCCCGCCGACCGAGTCCCACAGTCTTTCCAGGCCGCCCAGCGTCCACGCGCCCGCCCGGTGGGCGAACCCGCCGCCGCCGGCCTGCGGGTGGAACCCGCCGGGCGGGGTGCCGGTCCACAGCAGCGGCAGGAACCGCAGGTTTTCCAGTTGCGGCCCCATCCCGCCGCCCTGGGAGATGACCTTGCCGCCGAACCCGACGATCGCCACGTGCCCCGGGTCGGCGCCGCCGGCCGGGGAATGGTAGAACGCCAGCCCGCCGGGGGTCGGCGGCCCGTGTTTCACCCACGCGCCCTGCGCCTCGGACGTGCGCGGCGGGAAGATGCCGAACCGCTGGTACATGTTGGACACGAACCCGGAGCAGTCGGCGCCGCCGGGCACCGCCGTGCCGCCCCACACGTACGGCACCTGGCCTAGCCAGCGCATCGCCTCGCGGACGATGGCGAACCCGCCGGCGGCGAGCTGGTGGGCCAGTTTCTCGGTGGCCCGGACCAGCGGCGCGGTGACTGCTGCCATCGCGTCTTCGGCGTTGGCGGTGGACTGGGCGTACCGGGTGGCCACGTACTGCGGCGCGGCGGCCAGGCTGGCGCGGGCGGCCACCGACCCGCCCCGGGCGTAGCCCTGCGGCACGACGATCGACGCCCGGCCGGCGTTGACCGCGTCCATCGCCTTCGACCCGTACTTGTAATGCGACGCGGCCTTGACCATGTACTCGCCGCGTGACGCCCACAGGGGCACGTCGTCAGCGGTGGCCGTGGTGCCGCCGGTGATCGGGCCGCCGCCGGCTTTCATGCCCGGGTGGATGGCCATGCCGCCGGGGGCGAAATTCTGCCCGGCGGCGTGGTACACGGTTTTCATGTCGTGCAGGAACGTCCGCGACCAGCCGCCCGACGCGGTGACCAGGATGTCCACGTGCCGCGACTTGGGGATTTTCTCGATCGCCCCGGTCAGGTCCCACACCAGCTTGGCCGAGGTTTTCGAGTCCACCCCGGCCTGGTGCAAGTCATCAATGAGCCGCCGCCGGGCGTTCTTCGCCTGGTCGGAGTTGACCCCGTTCCGCTGCACCGCCGTGGTGTAGCTGGCCACGTCGGCGCGAGCCTGCGGGGCCTTCACCCCGACCGCGATCAGGTCATTGATGAAGTTGCGCCGCGCGGCCCGCGCGTTGGACATGGCCGTGCCGTTGCCCGACACCGACTTGGCCATGGCGTCCACCAGCCGGGCGGCGGTACGGGCCCTCGTGCCCGAGTCGATGAAATCCTGAATCAAGTTGAGCCGCGCCCGCCGTTTAGCCGCCGCGCTGGTGCCTTCCTTGTCGATCCCGGCGGTGAGCACCCCGACCAGCCGGGTGGCGTCTTTCGCGGACACGCCCTGGCGCTCGAAATCGGTGATGAGCTGCGCCCGGATCGCCTTCGCCTGCGCCGACCGGTCACCGTTATTGATGATCGCCGTCGTGTACTCGTCAATCAGCGTCTTGGCGCCGAGCGTGGACTGGCCCGACTTGGTCAGCGCCACCGCGTACGAATCCTGAAGGGACGCCCCGCCGCGCACCGACCGGCTCAGCCGGTCCAGCACGTCCTGGTACACCTTCGCCTGGTCGGCTGCCCTCGCCTCGGCCTGCCGCGCCCGGCCGAGAGCCTGAATCTCCCCGGCCAGCCCCGGGCCGGCGAACCGGGACGTCGCCGGGCTGATCTGCGGCCCGGCGGTGCCGGTGTGGAACAGCCGCTCGTACGGCGCGAACGAGGTCAGCCAGTTGTTCCGCGACCGGGGGTCGTTGGGGCCGGGCATGCCGAACGGGTTGTCGAACCAGTTCTTCCCCCTCGGCCCAGACGAAATCGACTTGAGCACGGGCGCGACTACCGTGCCGTACAGCAGCAGGCCGCCGCCGACCGGCACGGCCAGGCCCATGGCACCGGAGCCGAGCTTGCCCAGCAGGCCCTTGATCCCGGCACCCCCGGCGGCGCCCTCGGCTGCGGCAGCCGCGTCCTTTTCCGCCGCCCGCTCCGCCGACCCGGCCGCACCGCCGCCCGCGCCGCCGAAACCGCCCCGGGAGGCTTCCAGCATCTTGTCAGCGGCCAGGTTCATCTGCTTGGCCGCGACTTCCATCGTGTCCGCCGACCCGGCCAGGCCCAGGTTGATCTTGCCGCCGGTCAGCAGGGACAGGATCTTGGCGAAGCTGTTCCACCCGGTTTTCATCGACTCAAACACCGGCAGGATCTTCGACCGGGCCGCGCCGATCAGCAGGATGTAGGAGAGCACCTGGACAAGCTGCGGGCTGCCCGACAGCCGCACGGCCAGGGCGAGCAGCGGGTTGGCGATTTCCCACAGCGCCTTGGAGTTGGCCGGCGTGGACGCGGCGGCCAGGTTCCGCACGATGTTGTACAAGATCTTGACCAGGTCGCCCAGCCCTTGCCGCAGCAGCGGCCACTGCTGGCGCCACCGGTCCACCATCGACTGAAACCCGGTGTGCGAGGTGAGGGTCTTGGCCCAGTCGGAAAACCGCTTGGTCAGGTCGGCCAGGCCCATGCTCATCTTGGTGGCGAACGGGGCGAAATCGCGGGCCAGGAAGCCGATGCCGGTGATCACGTGCCCGACCGCGTCACCCAGGTTGACCAGGATCGGGAACACGTACCGCTTGATCGAATCCACCCAGCGGGACAGGCCGCCGCCGTGCACCGAGTCCGCGAACTGGCCCATCAGCACGTTGAACGCGTCAGCGGCCTGGTGCACCAGCGGGGTGATGTCGTGCAGCAGCGGCTTGACCAGGGTCAGCGCCTTGTCCAGCGGCGCGAGCACCGGCGCGGACAGCGACTTGCCCCAGTCGGCGTACGCCGACCGGGCGCCGGTCAGGTCCTTGCTGAATTCCAGCACCGCCGGGCCGGTCTTTTTCATCTCCGCGCGGAGCTGCGCCTGCGCCGTCTTCGACCCGGTGGCCGCCTGCGCCTGGAGCTTCTGGAGCTTGGCAACCTGCGTGATCGCGGGCAGCGCCGCCGCCGCGTACGCGCCGATCCCGGCCGCGCCGATCGTGAACATCGACGCCGCCGCGCCGACCGCCAGGCCCAGCCCGGACATGGCGGTTTCCGCGAACCCGGTGCCCAGGTCGATCGCGGCCAGCGCGGCGGCGAACTTGTTGCGGCGGAAGCTGAACAGGTCCATCGCCTTGCCGGTGCCGGTGATCGTCGTGCCCAGGTCCCGCACCGCGTGATCGGTTTTGGCGACCGCCGACGTGTGCGCCCCGTAGGAGCGGGTGGACCGGTCCACGCTGGCCCGGGTGCGGTCCACCGACCGGCCGACCTGGTCGTTGCTCTTGGCGAACGCCTGGGCGATGCCGCCGCCGAGGGTCAGCCGCTTGTAATACTGGGCCATCGTCTCGTCGGCGCGGCGGATGACGGTGGCCTGCGCGTCCATCGCCTTGGCGTTGCGGTCGGCCGCCCGCGTCGCGCCGTCCATCTGCCGGGCGACCTTGTCGAAATTGCCGCCGCCGTGCTCGACCACGTCGAGGACGAACCGGATGATGTTGGTCGGCACGCTAGGCCAGCTTCGCCTGCGTGTCGTTGACCGCCCGCTGGAGCGCGTCGGTCAGTTGCCGCTGCCGGTCCATGATGGGCTGCTCAAACCAGAACGGGCGGGACATCTCGTGTACCCACGTCCAGTTGCCCTCGTGCACCAGCGGGCGCTTGGATGCGCGGATGCCGATGTACCGGGCGGCGCGGGACGGGCGCAGCCGGAACCGGGGGCCCTGCGGGAACACCGGATGCGACCAGCCTTTCGGGGAGTCCATGTGCCGGGGCAGGCTTGCCTTGCCCGGCGGCATGCGCCGGCCGTCGCTGACGATGCTCACCGTGATGCCGCTCCTGGTGATGCGGGTTTCGACGCGGATCGTGGCCGCCACTTGCGCCCGCAGCCCTTCCTGGTATTTCTCGGCGGGCAGCGCTAGCGCGGACCGCTGCACCGCATCAGCGGCGTCGCCCGCAGCCGAGCGGAATCGCCTGCGCAGGTCGCGTTTCAGTTCCGGGTCGGCGGTGCGCAGCCGGGCAGCGAGTATCTTCAGTTCCGCCGGGCCGGTGCCGGTCAAGCGAACCTCGGCCACGGGGCCTCCGTATACTGGGCTGCGGAGAGGAAGTGATGACAATGGCCACCGAGAACACCCGGCCGCGCCCGTGGTGGCGCCGCCCGTCAGTGTGGGTGCGGATCGCCCTGGTGCCGGTGATCGTGCTGCTGCTGGCGCTGATCTTGTCCCACGTCGGTAGCTAGGACGAAAGCGCGGCAGGCGGCGGCTTGCCCGGCGGTTTCGGCCCGGACGCCTCGGCCGCTTCCTCCGCCCGGATCTGGTAGAACTCCGCCCACTCGGCCAGCTCGCGTGAGCTGACCGTCGCCAGCAGAGTGGCGACGGTCATGCCCAGCTTCTCGGCTAGCTCGAAGTAGAATCGCCGTTCATCGCCGGGGTCGCGGAGCCTTCCCCCATCAGCTTCACCTCGTCCTCGGACATGCCGGACAGGCGCATCGCCACGTCCTCGCACCGGGACAGGGCGGCAGCGGATTTCTTCCCCAGCTCCCACACCTGATCGACGGTGAACATGGGCTGGGCCTCATCGGGGTCGGTGCTGTTGACGATGCACAGCACCAGCAGGCGGGCCATCGCGTTGCGGATGTTCGCGCGGGCCTGCGCGCCGCCGCGCCCGGCGCGCAGGTCGGCCAGGGAGGCGTAATAGTCGTCGCGGCCGAGCCCGTCCAGGCCCCGGATCGCCACCTCGCCTCCCCATTCCGGGACAGAGACGACTTCGATCTTGCGGTCGTCGGCCTTGAGGATTGCCTCAGCAGTGAGCAGCGCCATCGAGTGAACCTCCGGTCAGGGAACAGCCACGTCTTCGGCGGGGATCCGCGTGGCGACGTAGGTGAATGAGATGACCACCGGCGTGGTGAGCGTGGTGGCCTTCGCCGCCGCCGCGACCGTGACGGGGAACACGTCCATCTTGCGGCCGGTGACGTCGCCGCCCATGAATTTGACGATGTACCCGGTCGAGTTGCGGGGCATCAGCGTCCGCGCGTCGCTGGTGGCCTGGTCGGCGTACATGTCGAGGGTGGTGTTGTTGGCCGCGACCGTGCCCGCGATCTGCGACACGAACGTGGACACCAGGTCCGGGGCCGCGATCGGGGTTGCGGTGACGTCCCAGTCGCCCATCGCGGCGATCTGCGGCGACAGGTCGGTGCCCGCGTTCAGCTCGGCCCGGGTCGGGGAGGTGTAGGTGGCGATCGACACCACCCAGTAGAACTTGACCGTGCCCTCGGGGATGTACCGGGTGGACAGGCCGATCGGCGTCGCAACCACTTCTAGTCCTCGCTCTCTTGCTTGGCGGCCTTAGCGCCGCGCCTGCTGCTGTGCTGCTTGGCCACGTCCGCGCGGGACACGGCCTCGGGCGTGCCCACTCCGGCTTCCGGTTTGGGCCCTTCGTCGGGGGCCAGCGGGCGCCACCCGGCGCGGTAGTGGTGCACCAGCGACGACCGGGGTACCTCGGTGACGCTGTCCGGGCCGAGGGCGGGATTGATGATCAGCGCGGTGGTGGTGTCCGGCTCGGGCTCTGGCTCGCTCATCCGGGGCTCTCCCTAGTTGGTGTTGATGCAGGCAACCGACACTGAGGTGACGGAAGACAGGCCGAACGTGGCCAGGCCGCCGATGGTGGGGTCGGCGTACCGTTGCGGGCGCAGCGGGATCACCTCGTCCGCGCCGGCGGCGACGCTGATCGTCAGGGGGGTGGTCTGCACGATCCCGTCCAGGGTGATCGCGGACGGAATGGTCATGTTGACCGTGACCGGCGAGCCGCCGCCGTTCTTGACCAGCAGGCCCAGGCCGGAGCCGGTAGGCGCCGTGTTGGCGGTCGTGGCCAGCGGCGTGGCCGACCCGCTGGTGGTGTAGACCACCGCCGCGCCGGCGGGGGGAAATGACTGAGCGGTGAGCGCGGCTCCCATGCCGGTGCCTCCAGATGTAGATACGGACGGCTGCCGGGCAGCCCCGGCACCGGTCGCCAGTCCCGCCGGGGCGTTTGTGCCCAGCGGGGTTACTTCAAGATCGGTCCAGTAGACCTGGCTCTGATTCGTGCCCGCGCCGACCGCCGCGTACAGCACCGGGTTTTGCACGGTGCCGCCGCCGTTCTGCCCGAATGGCGGCTGGGCGTGCGCGATCGTCGTGCCGCCGGTCGAAAACGGCGGCGTGTCCGACGCTGACCCGCCGTACACGTACCCGGATGCGGCGTGCGGCCAGTCCGGGGCGGAGATAGGCCCGTTGGTGATGCCGCCGGACCCGGCGCCGGTGAAGGTCTGCGCCCAGTAGTCGGTGACGGAGTCTTTCGGATTCCAGTTGGCGTCGCTGGTGCCGTTGGCGTTGAACACGGTCACCCGGTAGGACCCGGCGGGCAGCGTGGTGCCGCCGGCGAATGCGGTCTTGGCCCACACGCCCAGCTCGCCCGTGCCGGCGGTGCCGTTGGCGAACGGGGTGCCGTCGGCGTTCAGCCACGACGGGGAGGTGATCGACGCCACGATCGTGCCGGACAGGTTCCACACGTCGGCGCGGGTGGCCTTGGTGGTCGCCGCAGCGGGGACGAAATACCAGGCGTAGTTGAGGGTGCACGTCTGGGCCAGGTGCACCTCGTCGCCCACCGTGTAGTTGAACGCGGCGTCGCCGCTGGTATTGCTGTTGGCATCGGACTTGTTCGGCCACAGCCGGTAGGACCCGGAGTAGCCAGCCGGGGCGGTGTCGCTGATCTGCGCGTCCACCCACAGGTTCGACCCGCCGTCGCCCGACCCGTCCGGGGTGACCGGCATCACCAGGGCGGGGTCCGTCCCGGCGGTGGAAAACACGCCCTGGTGCAGCGAATACGGGGCGATCTTGGACCCGGTGGTGCCCGAGTAGGCGAACAGCGGCCCGGCGGTGATCCCGGCCGCGTACAGGTCGCCCGAGTTGAACTGGGAAAACGTGTCAGGGAACGCGCCGTTCAGGCCGATCGCGGGAATGTAGGCGGACCCGTTGAATGACGCGTTGCTGTCCAGCGACGGGGCGAGCTGCACCGGTGTGGGCAGCGGTATGAAATTCCACTGCCCGGCGGTGAGCGTGCCCGACGTGACGACCGACCCGGGGACGACGTGCCCGTTCGCGGCGTAGGTGACCGACCAGAGGGCGCATTTGACCGGGCTGGTGGACTGCCCGGACGGGCACACCCACTGGTAGTAGCCGTTGAACCAGTTGCCGCCGCCTTTGACCGCGATCACGACCCCGGCGATGAAATTGCCGCTGTAGGCGACGGGGGTGGACGGGCCGCTGGTGGAGGGGAACAGCCGGTAGGTCGTCAAGCGGCGCTCCCTGTAGGGTGGGCAGTCCGGGCGGGATGGGCTGGCTGGCCTGCGCGATGCCGAGCAGCCGGATCAGGCGGGCGGTGTGAAACCGCGAGCCGGGCTGGCCACCACACGGTTTGCCTGCTGCCGCCCGCCCGGGGCCGGCGCGGGGCCGGCGGGGCGGAGGGTATCGTGCGCCAATCACCCGGCGCTCAGGCCGGTGCCAGCCAGGCGCGGCCGAGAATGGAACAACGGGGCAGGAGGTTGGTTCTCACAGCCCCGCGCCGCTTATTGCATGAACGCGTCCACGTTGACGTCGAACCGGAGCCGCTGGCTGATGCCGCCGGTGGTCTGGTCTTCCCGCAGCGCCCACGACGCCACGGACAGGTTCAGCGCGTCCCCGGCCAGGTTGGAATTGGCGTTGACCAGGGCGGTGCACGCGGCCAGGATGACGAACGCCCGCTCGGCTGCGGGCTGCGGGCCGCCGTCGCCCTGGAGGACGGCGACCGCGCAGTGGATGGTGTAGTTCTCCCGGTAGGAGGGCATCAGCCCTTCCTGGGCGGTGGTGTTTTCCACGGCGGCGTCTTCCAACGGCCCGGTCAGCCCGACCGAGATAACCTCCCGCGCCTCGCTGTTGGTCGGCTGCGGCCCGTACCGCACGTCCGACGGGTCGTTCAGCGGCACCGTGGAAAACCAGGCCACCAGGCTGGCCATCACCTGCGGGCAGGTCGAGATCCCGGGCATCAGATGCTCGGCACCATGTCTTCCTCGACCAGCTCCAGCACCCGCCGGGGCACGGTGAACGACCACCCGGACGTGGCGGTGAACACTTCCTCGCCCTGGAGCAGCGCGGGCGGCATGGACCCGCGCTGGGTTTCCCACAGGTGCCGGATCTGCTCCAGGCACGCCTGGATGTGCCGTTCGGCGTACACCGCCCGGCCGCACGTGTAGGTCACGTCCCACGGCCCCCAGAAAAACGGGAACAGCCCCGGCTGGTAGACCGTGCCCGCGTCGGCGTCGGCCGCGACCGTGGGCGGCGTCCACACCGGCCCGGACGGCAGCACCGACGCCACCTGCACGATCGACATGATCGGCCGGTGCGGCAGCACCAGCTCCCACACCGTCTGCCCGGTGCGGGCGTCCACCGGGTCGGTGAACTGCCGTGGCACGCACGTGCCCACCTTGGCCTCCACCAGCTCGGTGGCGGCCATCTTGTACCGGGCCAGCTCATCATCGGAGGCTGTGCTGGTCATGTTGAGGTGCTGGTGCACGTCGGAGGTGGACACCATCGAGATGAAGTTGCGGACGTTCTCGTATTCGGGCGGCGGCGCGGTCCCGGGCCCTTGGGTGACCCACGCGAACCGGTGCGCGCCGGGCTGGGTGAGCAGGTAGTCGTAGGACGCGGTCCAGTCGGTGCCGTCCTGCTCCCAAGTCCAGGGGCCGTTGAGGGTTTGCACCTGCTGGTCGGGGGTGGTGACGGTGAGCGTCGCTGTTGACGGGGCGCTGGTGATGCCGTGCACGGTCACGCTGGTTTCGTACACCTGCCCGGGGCACAGCACTTCAGGGCCTCCCGCTGGTTGTGGTGGTCACGGTACCGGAGCCGGCGGTGGTGGCGGCCGGTACCCGGCTGGCCGTTGCTGCGGCGGTGGCGGCGGCGCCGCCCTGGCTGGCCAGCGCGGCGGACGCCTGGACGGTGGCGGCCGAGGCGAGCCGTGACGCCTGGGTGCTGGTACCGAACGACGGCGGGATGGCCGTGTGCACCCCGGCGTCCGGCGCGGTGCCGGTCGCGGCGGCCCGCCCCGCCGTGACTGTGACGGCGAACCCGGGCACCGGGGCCGCGCCGGACGCGGTGGCGAGCCCGGCGGTGAAAGCGGTGCCGCGCTGCCCGATGGCTGGCTGCGCGGCACCGGTCCCGGTGGCCAGGCCGGCGGTGGCGGTGCGGGCGGGGGTGCCCGCAGCCGGGAGGGCCTGCCCGCTGGCCGTGGCGAGCCCCGCCGTGGCGGTGACCGCGAACCCCGGCGGGAGGGCCTGCCCGGTGCCGGTCGCCGGTTGCGCGGGTGCGCTGGCCGCAGCACCGCCGACCGCAGCGGGCGCGGCACCGGTCCCGGTAGCCAGGCCGGCCTGGACGGTGACGGCGAAGCTGGGGGTTAGCGGCTGGGCGGCGGCCGACGCGAGCTGGGCGTTGGCTCCGCCGGTGACCGCAGCCGACACCGGGTCGGAAACACCCTGCCCGGTGGCCAGTCCCGCGCTGGCGGTCTGCGCGGGCGACGCCTGCTGCGCCAGCCCGGCCGCCGTGGCGAGCCCCGCCTGGACGGTGATCGCGGCCGAGGGCGGCTGCGCCGTGCCGGCGCCTTGCGCGAGCCCGGCAGACGCGCCCCCGGACAGGCTGCCCGACGGGTTGCGCGCCTGCCCGGTGCCGCCGGCCAGCCCAGCCGGGACAGTGAGCTGGATACTGCCCGGCTGGGCGGACCCGCTGCCCGATGCTAGACCCGCGCCGCCGCCCGTCCCGGCCTGGGCCGGCTGTCCGCTGCCCGCCGCAGAAGCGGCCCCGGCCGGGACGGTGAGCGCCGCTGCCGCGCCGGGCGCCTGCCCGGTGCCCGTCGCCGCCCCGGCGGGCGCGCTGACGCTGGAGACGGTCCCTACGGACGCCTGGAGGGCCGCCCCGCCGCCGCTGGCGAGCCCGGCTTGGACGGTCAGCGCGGCCTGGGCAGTTTGTGCCGTCCCGGCCGCCGCGCTAGTAGCGGCCGGGACGGTGACCGTAACGCCCGCGCCCAGCCCGGTCCCTGCCCCGGTGGCGGCCTGCGCGGGGGCGTTGGCGGACGACGAGGTGGTGACCGTGGCGGCCAGCGCCCCGCCTGCCCCGGTGGCGAGCCCGGCCGGGACGGTGAGCTGCGCGGCCGGCTGGAGCCCGGCGCCAGCGGCCTGCGCGAGCCCGGCGCCCCGGCCCGTGCCCGGTGCCTGCGCTGCCCCGGTCGCGGCGGCGAGCCCGGCGGTGACGCCTAGCGCGGCAGTAGCCGGCGGCGCTGTGCCGGCGGCCTGCGCGAGCCCGGCGTCTGCGCCCGTCCCGGCTTGCGCCGCCGGGGCGGTGCCCTGCCCGGTGGCTGCTGCCGCATTGCCCCCGGTGCCGCCCTGAGCGGCCAGCCCGGCACCTGTGCCCTGCGCGAGCCCGGCACCGCGCCCGCCGCCCGGCTGGAATGCCGCGCCGGTTCCGGCGGCCAGCCCGGCATTGGCCTGAACTTGCGCCCCGGCCGACTGCCCCGCACCCGTGCCCGTGGCGGCCAGCGCGGGGACGCCGAGCCCGGCCTGCGCCTGGAGTCCCGCACCCGTGCCCGTGGCCGCCCCGGCTGGAGCACTGGCCGACGACGACGTGGTAACCGTCGCGCCGAGTCCCGCACCCGTCCCGGTGGCCAGCCCAGCGGCTACCTGGATCTGCGCCTGCGCCTGCTGTCCGGTCCCTGCGCCCGTGGCGAGCCCCGCGCCGGCGGTGTCCGCGTTGCCGGGCACGAGCGCGGCGCCTGTCCCGGTGGCGAGCCCGGCCGTGGCGGTGATCTGCGGGCTGCCCGCCGGCAACGACTGCGCAGCGCCGGCCCCGGAGGCGACCCCGGCATTGCCGGCCGCTCCCACGCTGGCCTGCTGGCCGGTGCCCGCGCCCGTGGCAAGTCCCGCCGTGGCGGTGTCCGCGTTCCCCGCAGGCTGGGCCGCGCCAGCGCCCGACGCCAGGCCGGCCGGGATGTTGCTCGCCGCCGACCCAGCCGCCTGCTGCGCCGTCCCTGCGCCGGACGCCAGCCCCGCCGGGGCGGACGCGGCGGGGACCGCGACCTTGAGCGTGTACGCCAGGCCACGCCACGCTGTCGCGGCGGCCAGTGTCAGCCCGGCGGTCTGCGACACCCCCGACGTGCCGGTGCCAAGCTGCTGGTAGGTCAGCGCCACGTACGGGCCCGTGCCGCCCGGCTCATTCGGGCTGCCGTTGGCGTGCGCCATCCCGCTGCTGGGCGTGCCGGGCTGCCCGGCGGACCCCATCACCCAGCCGGCGATCAGCAGGTCGGCGTCCACGGCGGGAGTTACCGTGCAGGAACCGGCGGTGCCGCTGGTCTGGAAGGCGATCGACCCTGACCGGTCGGTTGTCCACGTGCCCGGCACGTCCCACAGCGCCAGGCCGATCTGGGCGCTGATCGCCGTCGTGGTCAGGGTCAGCGTGTCGGACGTGGTCAGCGCGGCGGTGGGTCCGCCGCCGGGGCCGCCGGTGGCGCCGTCGCAGCGGAACGCGACCATCGTCGGGTTGTTGATCGAATACTGCGTGTCCAGGGCGTAGACGTTGCCCTTGGTGTCGGTGCACGCGGTGACGCTGGCCGACGTGTTGTTGACCGTGACGAAAGCCAGCAGCGTGTCCCCAGCGGCGGTGGCGGCGGTGACCGGGTAGACGCGGCTGGTGCCGGTGCCGGTGACCTGCCCGGTTCCGGCCAGGAACGGCACCGTCCCGCCCGCGACCGTGGTCACCGACGGCTGGAGCGCGGCCCCCGCGCCGGTGGCGAGCCCGGCGTTGGCCTGCACCTGCGGGGTCAGCCCGGCCGGGGAAGCAAGCGCCAGCCCGGTGCCGGACGCCAGGCCGGCGGTCGCGACGGCGGCGAACCGGTCCGGGTCCAGCCAGCCCCGGAACGCGTTAGACGCGCCGCCCCGGATCGGCATCGCGCCCCCTACCTAGACGCTGGGCTCATCCCACACGATCCACGGAATCGAGTTGACATTCGCGGGGGCCGTGCACCGGACGCGCAGGAACTTCGACACCGGGACTTTCGGCTGCCGGCCCTCCGGGTACCACACGCCGTACCCGGATTGCGGGTGCACGTGCTGGGCGTCGAAGTTCCGCACCGCCGTGATCGTGCCCTCCACGCTGGCGTTGTACCCGGTCGCGGAGGTGCCGCCGACACACAAGCTAGCCGGGCCCAGGTCGTTGCCCCACGTGTCCGGGGTCAGCGTGGTGACCGTCGCCGCCACGTCGGTCTGCAAAAGCTGGCAGATCACCGGCACCGCCGTGCCGGATGCCCCGTCGAACGACACGCCCCAGCCGAGGATGCGGATGTCGGTGGTGGACGGCGTGGCCACCTGGAGGACCGTTTTCGCGGTCGTGGCGACCAGCGCGACCACGGTCACGCCGAACGGCGCGCTGGTGGCCCGGGGGCTGGCCATGTACTCGGTCACGGCCGGATGCCGTCCACCAGCATCAGCACCGCATCCGACGCCAGCCCGGACGGGAACGCCACCACCCCGCCGCCGGGCAGCCCGGGGGTGCCGATGCCACCCGTGCCGGACACGGCGACCACCTGCACCTGCATGATCCGGGCGAACTGGCCGAGCGCGGCTAGGTCCACCGTGTCGTTGCCGGACACGCCGGCCACTTCAAACAGGGCTTGGCGGCGCGGCCCGTCGCTGAGCCACACCTGCCGCACCTGGCTGGCGTCCAGCTCGGCCATCTGGTCCTCCTATCGGGCGTAACTGCCGCCGGTGCGGGTGTGCCCCGTGCGGGAGGCGAACTGCCGGTGGGCGAGCTGCTGCGGCAGCAGCCCGGCCGCCGCGCCGCCGGTGTCCTGCACCTCCACGGCGATCACCGCATACGGGGCCGAGTTGATCGTCCAGGCCATCGACACCGCCGACCCCGTAGCCGGGGCGGTTTCCCCGGCCGCGTTGCCCGTGCCGTTGCCGCCGCTGGTCATCTTGTTGATGATGAACCGGGATGTCGAAGGGCTGGTGGCCGTCGAGACGCTGTCCCCGCAGGCGATGAACGCGCCGATCAGGTTCCCCGACGTGTTCGCGGCCACTGACACGCTCGGCGTGGTGGACGTGCCCGACCCGGTGACCGGGGTGCCGAACGCCGCCGCGCCGCCGCTGGTGAAGCTCAGCGACCCGCCTTCCATGTCACCGGGGATCGACCCGCCGGAAACGGTGCACGACATGGCGATGGTGCCCGACGCGACCGACAGGATGCCGAACACGGCCAGCAGGCCGGTGGTGGCCCCGGCCGCGTGCACCAGGCCGCCGAGCGCGGTCATCGCCGTGCCGGCGGCGGTGCAGGCCACCGTCCACCCCGCGTCGGAAGGAGCGTCGCATGATATCCCGGCCAGGATCACCCGCCCGGCCGCGCCGGTCGGATGCGTCCAGGCCAGCGTGCGGCTCGACGTCGATGAAGCGCCCGCCGACGACGGGCCCGCCGCGTCGAACGTGACCGGCATCAGCTACCTACCCGTGACACGGGACCGGGGATGATGTCCGCCGCAGGCCGCCGCCCGTAGCAGCAGCGAGCGCCGGGGGCATGCCCGGTCCCGCACCCGGCAGCCTACCGCCAACGCCCGGCACCGCTCACACGGTGATGTTGAAAACTCCCGTGGTCGCGCCCACGGTCGCCCAGATGATCGTGAACGTGCCCGCCGTGACCGACTGCGGGCCGCCGAAATAGTTGTAGCAGATGCCCTGCTTAGCGACCGTCCCGGCGGTGATCGTGTTGTCGTACACCAGGCAGCCGTAGGCGTTGGTGAGGGTGACGTTGCCGCCGCCGGCCAGGTTGGGCGCGTTGAACACCGCCGAGCTGGACCCGGTGTCGATCGACCACGTCCTAGTGCCGAGCGCCCGGCCGCCGGCCACCCAGTTGGTCGCGTCGGTCACCTCATTCGCGCCCGACGCCCACTGGCCCGTGTTGTACCCGGTGGAGGCGACCGCCGCCGTCTTGTCCGGCGTGATCGAGTTGTTCCACAACGCCACGTTGATCACGTCGGTGACGGTCAGCGCGGTGAACCCGGTGGGCGTGGTGCCGTTGTTCACCGCCCGGGTGATCGGGTTGAGCATCGCCTGCTGGAAAATCGCGGACGCGGTCCACGTCATGGCGGGACTCCCTGTCTATACGGTGGGTGCGTGAGTGACGTTGTGCGGGACGCGTGGGCCGCCGCCCACCGGGCCGCCAACCTGCCCGACGGGCCGGTGCAACTGTGGATGACCGTCTGGTCAGATGACGGCCGGGTGCTGGGCGAAGCGCCGATCACGCGGACGCCGTCCTACCTGGCCAAGAGCGGCAGGCTGCACCTGGCCTACGGCGAGGTGACAGTGCAGGTGAAAGCGGCAGGCCGGTACAAGCACGCCTACATCGTCGCGGTCACCGGGTCAGCGTGGCGGCCAGTGGCCCGCGTCCCCCTGGACCCGCCAGGCCAGCAGGTGCAGCCGGGCGTGGTGATGCACGTGCTGGACGGCATGATCGGCATGGACTTCGCCGGCGGCCCGTCCGACCCGTTCCACGGCGGCTAGCGGGGTACGCCGCCGTCACCGGCGGCCAGCCCGGCGCGCACCCCGACGTGCAGCCCGTAATTCGGCGCGGCCATCGGCGCGGGCACGCCGCCGCCCATCCGGGCCAGGCCCGCGTTGACGGCCAGGTCTTCGCCGTCGTCGCGGACGGTGCGGACCGCCATGTACGGCTTGCCGTCGTCGCCGTGGTTCTGCACCTCGCCGTTGAGGTAGTCGGCGCGTTCTTCCGCGACCACCTTGCACGCCACCCCGGCGCGGATCAGCGGCGCGGTCAGCATGTGCAGCCCGGCGCAGGTGTGGAACCGGGACGCCCCCGGCGGCAGCGGCCGGGTCACGTCAGTGACGTCACAGTTCGGGCACTCCCAGCCCTGCCGGGCGTCCAGCAACAGCAGCCGGGTCACCGCTGCGCCCCGTTGCCCGGCAGCCGCACGTCGGGCAGCGGGTGCCCGGCCAGGGTGAGCCCGGTCATCTTGTCCCGGGTGCCGGCCAGGTTGTCGATCCACGCCGACAGCTCGGCCTTGTTCAGCATCACGGTCAGCGTCGCGTTGCCGGCCCGGACGGTGATGATGGCCTGGTCTTCGGTGAGCCCGGTGGACTGGTCGGTGGCGGTGCCCCGCGAGCAGGTCAGGTCGCACAGCACCGGCCCCAGGTACCGGTTGCCCGGGTCCACCGGGGGGATCGGCTGGTTCACGCCCGCCGGCCCCCGCCTTCGTGCCTGCGCCCGCCGGCCCGGTGTTCCGGTTCCGGCTTGGCTTCCGGCTTGGCTTCCGGCTTGGCTTCGGTGGTCTGGGTTTTCGGCTGCCCGGCGCGGCCCCGGGCGGTGGGCAGTTTCACGCTGGTGGCCACGTTTTCCTCCGTCGCCCGGATCCCTTCGGGGGTTTCGTGGGCCTCGTGGCCGCCGGTGCCCTCATCGAATTCGACGTTGGTCGGCTGGTCGGCGGCGGCGTCCACGCCTTCCTGCGCGGACAGCGCCGGGTTGGGCCCGTAGTCCAGGCTGGCGGCCGGGGCCTCGTCGTCGTCACTCATCGTCTGCGCTCCTGATCGCTGTCACTGGTTCATTGAAAACGTCGCCGGGCCGCACCCGGATCACGCCCCAACCGTAGCCGCCGTCCGGGTTGGCGATCACGCTGGACTCAAACCGGGCCGCCAGCTCAGGCCACACCTCGTGCACCCGCGACCGAGGGTCCGCCGACGGGGTGACGTCGTGCAGCAGGATCAGGCCCCGGGCGCGGACCAGCGGCCCGTACATACCCAGATCCGCGAGCACCCCGGCGGGCGAATGGTCACCGTCGATGACCAGCACGTCCACGCCCGCGCCCGGCCGGTCCCACAGCCGGGTCACCAGCCACGCCAGCGACGCCCGGTCATGCGAATCACCGGTCAGCACCTCGGCGCCGCGCGGGTCCAGCGGCAGCCCCGACCCGCCCGACTCGGCGGAATTGTCCGCCGTGGTGATGCCGTACACCCGGCCGCACACCTGCCGCCAGCAGTACAGCGTGCAGCCCCGGTCACAGCCGATCTCCACCACCACCCGGGGCCGCGCCTCGCGCACCAGCGCCAGCGCGGCGGCCAGCTCATCGGCGTCCTGCGACGCGCCGTAGGCCATCGCCTGCCGGATCACCGGATCCGGATGCCAGCCCCACCAGCCCTCAGCCGTCATCACGGGGCCGGGCGATCACGTACGGCGCCTGCCGGTCCCCGGCCAGCCGCGCGATGAACGGCTCCGCGTCATAGCCCAGCTCATCGAGCAGGGCCAGCAGGTCCGCCTGCTCGTAGTAGCCGTAAATCGAGTGGTCTTCGATGAACAGCACCGGGCGGCACTGCCGCAGCATCATCGCCATGCCCCGCAGCGCGTGCAGGTCGGCGCCTTCGACGTCGAGTTTGAACAGGTCGATCTGGTTGGTGTCGTCGTCCAAGATGGCGTCCAGCGGCCACGCCTCCACCTGCCACGCCTTGAGCGGCAGCTCGGCCACCGGCGCGTCGGTGTCAATGACCCGGGTCGAGCCGCCGGTGACTTTCAGGTTCTCGTCGGCCATCGCCAGCCGGGCATGCGAATCCCACGCGGCGCATTCGATCACCGTCACCTTGTCGTCCAGCCCGTTCAGCGTCACGTGGTAGCGCAGCGCCGCAGCGGTATCCGGGTGCGCCTCCACCGCGATCACCCGGCTGGCCTTCCCGGCGAGCCTAAGCGCCCACCGGCCCACGTGCGCGCCCACGTCCAGCAGCACCCCGCCCTCGGGCAGCAGCCCGGACAGCACCGGCTCCAGCGCGTCCTCGTGCGCCACCGAAATCCAGTCGTCGGTGTGCTGCCCCCGGGCCAGCCACCGCAGCCCGTCCACCTCGCGGGTGGGCAGCGGCACGCTTCCGCCGTTGCCCGGCGGCCGGATCCGGGCCGCCCCGGCAAGCTGCTCCAGCATCTCGACAGCCGGCTTCCAATAGGTGGCCGCGACCAGGTCCGCGTCATAGGATTCCGCGAACTGGCGGCACCGCGACCGCAGCGACACCGACCCCCGGGCCCGCCACGCGTTCTCCAGCGCCGCAGCCAGGCCGCCGATCGACGGGCACGCCCAGTTGGCCTGATCACGCCAGAACCAGTACGGCTGGCACGACACCCGCCAGCCGACCGTTTTCGGGCACAGCTCCGTCTGCGCCGAGTTGTCCCCGACGATGACCGGCACCCCGCAGGCAAGCGCCTGGAGGATCGCCAGGCCGAACCCCTCACCCCACGACGGGTTGGCCAGCACGTCCGCGCAGCCGGTCAGCTTCGCCACGTACGACGCCGGGTACAGGCCGCACACCTGCGCGTAATCCTCGGAAAAGATCACCGAGTCGCCTATGCCCAGGTCCGCGATGATCGGCCGCATGTCCAGCCCCCACTGATCCGGGGTCGCGGCCAGCGTGTGGCACACCAGCACCGCGTCCGGATGCCGCTCGCGGAACCGGGCGAACCCGTGGAACAGCTCACCCCAGCCCTTGCGCGGCGGGTCGGTGCCCTTGTTCGCGCCCACGGCGGCGACCACGAACGCGCCCGGCGGGATGTTCAGCTCGGCCCGCGCCCGCGCCCGCTCATCATCAGACAGCGGCCGGAAAACCCCGGTGTCCACGCCGTGCGGCACGTACAGCGGGCTGAGCCCGGCCGCACGCATCGCCTTGACGCCGTGCTGGGAGTAGGACATGGGCACTGCCTCGGTCAGCGCGTAGAACGCCCGGTCCGGGGCGGACATCTTGTCCGAGTGCACCGGCGACCAGCACGCGGTGGCCAGGCCGTGCACCGTCTCCGGGGGAATCGCCCACGCGTCATAGTGGACGATCACCAGCCCCGGGTCACGGCCGAAGAAATGCCGGGCGTGCTGCGGCAGCACGTCCGCGCTGTAGGCGGTCAGCCCGGCGGGCAGCAGCGGCATGTCCTCCCAGGTGGACGGGAACCCGGTGATCGCGGTCATGCATGAGATGGCCACCTCGTGGCCCATGTCGCGGATCCGGGGGGTGAACAGGGCCGTCTGCACGCCGTAGCCGGTGTTGGACAGCGGCGCGGGCCCGTTGCTGTGCCACAAGATTTTCAAGGGCAGGTCACCTCCTTGCGGGCAGGCTCCGCGCGCCGGGCCTGCCCGCAGTGAGTGTCAGGTATCGGGATATTGGGTGGGCGGCACCCCGGAGGGCCAGGAGTGCCGCCCGCAGCCGCGCCCGGCCAGGGCACCCCCGGGCCGGCCCGGGGTGAAAGCCGGCGGGGGGAAGCGGGCGCGGGCAGCTCAGTAGCCGCCGTCGTCGGAATAGGGCAGCGGGTCGGGGGTGTCGTTGGACGGGGCGCTGGTCACGTCCGCGTCCGGGCCGCCGTTGTCCACCGCGTCCCCGGCCGCCTGGTCGGCCTGGTCGCGGCCCGACTGCGCCGCGTTGATCAGCACCACCACGTGCGGGGTGCGCTCGGTGCCCACCATGTCCAGGTGCGAGCTGTCAGCCAACAGGCTCACCTTCGTTCCGTTCCGCCGGCGGCGGCTGAGGGGATCGTTTCTCGGGCGGCACGGTGTCCGGGTTGGTGGCCGTGCCGGGGATGTTCGGCACCGGCCCGTCCGGGTCAGGCGGGCGGGCCGGTGCCGCAGGGGAACTCATCTACGCGGTGCCGCCGGTTGCCCACCGGAACGCGTTCGGCGTGGCCACGCCACTGCCGGTCCGCCAGTAGTAGAACCAGCCTTGGTTGCCGGATGGCATGTTGGCGGTGCCCGCGTTCTTGATCAGCGGGTCGAACAGCATCGTGCTCCCGATCCGGTCAACCACATAGAACTTCGACCAGTCCCCGAACACCGCCGACGCGGCGGCCAGCGCCGTGCCCGTCCCCGGGGTCTGGGTCAGGCTGGGCGACTCGCGGATCTGCTTCTCCATCAGGGCAGGCGGAGTGCCCTGCCCCAAGTTGACCCAGAAACCCGCGCCTCCGTACTGGTCGAGGGTGCGGATCCGGTTGATGTTGGTGATCGTCGCCACCCAGCCCACCGACGGCGACATGCGGAACCGGGGGCCGAGCGCGGAGTTGAGCGCCATCAGGTCACCCAGGCCGCCGCCGTTGACCCCGGCGGTGCCGAACGTGAACGCGGCCAGGCCCGACCCGCCGGCCAGGACCCGCTGCGCGGTGCCGAGCGCGTTGAGGACGCCCAACGGCTGGCCGGAGTTGCCGGTGCCGCCGGTGCCCCGCGCGAACGCCGCTTCCTCCAGAATGTCCTTGGAGTCCGCGAGCAGCCGGGGAAGCTGGTCCGCGAAATTCGTGTCACCCACCGACTCGAATGAGCCGATCACCCACGCGGCGGCCTTCTTGACGAACACCTGGATCTGCCCGGTGCCGGGCGTGTTGTCGGACGCGGTGCCGCCCTCATCGAGCCAGCCCATGTTGACGCCGGCCGAGTTGACGCCCTGCCACGCGTTCGACGTCGTGGTCTTGATTTCCGCCATTGCGCGGTAGGGATTAACAGACCCGTCGCTCGTGATCACGATAGTCGGGTCAAGCACGTACGGTAGCAGATAGCCACCTGATGCTGTACCGAGAGTGAGCGACCGCTGGGCCATTCTCAGGCCGTCGCCTTGCGGGTCGTTGACGTAGGCGCGGAACGCCTCCACGTACTCGTCGTGGCCGGTGAGCAGCGCATGCCGGGCGATCATCGGATCCCCCGCGCACTTGCGGGTGGCTTCCTCGGCCCGCTCGGGCAGCAGCATGCCCCGCTTGTTGTGCATCTCGATGACGTTCATCGACCGGGCCACCATGTCGCTGCCCCGGACCAGGCCGTCCCGCACCTTGTCCAGTTCCGCGAACGGGTCCAGGCGGGACATGAACTCGGGCGTGCCGCCGCCCTGCCACCGCTGTGCCGTGGCCGCCGCCGGGGCGTCGTAGCCGCCGTCGATGCTGTCCCGGTTGGCCGGGTCGCCGGCTGCCCGCTGGATCAGCTTGATCTTCTCCATCCGGGCGATCACCGGCTCTTTGAGCCGCTCCAGGGCCTCATATTCGTCTATGAGGGTGTCGCGGATGTTGCCGTCGCCTTCCTCGGTGACGGTCGGGTCGGCGTCCATCGACGCCAGCTCGTTGCGGATCGCGGACTGGCGGTCCAGCATTTCCTGCAAACGCATTACCGTCTGCCTTTCTCCCGCCTATTCGGGCAGGCTGATGCCGTGCTGCTCCAGCAGCTCGCGGGTGCGAAGCTGGTACAGCCGGTTACCGGTGGACCGGGACGCGAGCCCGTCTTCGGGCGGACCGCCAGTGCCGTCACCTTCCTCGTCGGTGAGAGCCGTCGCGTCGTCGGGTGTTTCCCCCAGCAGGTCCGATTCCAACTGGTCCCAGTTGTCGTCGTCGGTGACCGTGCCGGGAAGCTGCATGCGGACGCCCATCACCTCGGCGCCCGAGTAGGCCGCGAACGGGGTCAGCCCGTACTCGCGCAGGCCGAGGGCCAGCCTGCGCACCCGCTGGAGCATCCCGCCGACCCGGCCGTACCGCTTGCCCGGCATGAGCTGCGGGTCGGACCGGACGATGCCGCCGGTGAACGACTGCGACCGCAGCGCGCCCATGTTCACCAGCTCCAGCAGTTCCTCGCCCAGCGGGGTGGCCGCGTACTCGGTCCTGGTGACCAGGCCCTTATCGGCGGACTCGATGTGCACCGGGACGCCGGCGGGCAGGCTGAACCGCTCGGCCGGGGTGCCGTGCACGGTCATCCCGTGGTTGTACAGGCAGGTGGTATTCCAGTAGCCGCCGTTGCGGTCGGGGTGGATTGAGCGGAGCACGTCGCGGAACGCGCCCGGGTCGATTTCCTCGGTGTAGTGCCCTTCGCCGTCGCGGATTTCCGCCTCGGTGTTGTACACCGCCGCGTACGCTTCGACCACCCGCCCGGACCCGTACTCGCGGCCCTCGTCGGCGCGCATGATCCGGCATTCCTCCAGCGGCCAGAACCGGAAAATCTCCCCGAACTGGCCCCGGCTGGCCGCCGGGACCGCCTTGTTCGCTCCCACTTGCACTCCCATCTTTTGCGCGGCGGCCTTGATCTTGGCGAACGCCTGCTTTTTCTCGTCCGGGCTCAGGTCCGACTGGGGCAGCCGGGATAGCGCGTTGGCGACGTGCGCCTTGTCGTGAATGGGCAGGTGCCGGAGCGAACGCGGTGTCGTCTTCCCTTCGGCATCCTTTTTCCCGCCTGGGCTGATCAGCGCGAACGCCGAGTCGGGAAGGTCGTTGATGCTGGACGTCGCCAGTGCGGCCCGTGACAGGCCGTCCTGCTCGGTGCCGCTGCTGGTCACTGAGGTTCGCCTCGCTCCATGTTTGGTTCGTGCCTTGAGGGCTTCCCATTCGGCTATCGCCCGGCCTGCTGCCGCCTGCACCACGGCGCTGACGCTGTGGCCCTTGCCGTCGTGCCCGGCGGCCCAGTTCTTCACGATCCCCACGGCCATCTCGATGCCGCGTGACTCCCCGAACTTGACCACCAGGTGCTTGGCCACGTTCTGGATGTAGGCGGGAAGCTGCCAGGTGGGGTGCTTCCACAGGCCGGGGCCGCCGGGCCGGCCAATCGGGTGGTGCACGGTGGACGCGGTCGCCGTCTCCGCCGTCCGGGCCAGCTCAGGATCCGGCCAGCCGTACGCCTGATAGCCGGCGATCAGCGTGTCCGCCTCGGCCAGCGCGAGCGGGTCCACGTCAGCCGCCCAGCCGCAGCCGGCGTATGCCCGCTGCCGCTGCCCGGTCCAGTTCGGCGGGGCGGGACCGGACCCCGGCGGCGTACCCGGAAAACTGGGCCGGCTCGCCCATGCCGGTCACATCCGCGCCCAGCACCCCCTTGCCCGGCCGGTAGCCGAGCCCGGCCAGGCCCTTGCGCGCCTTCTCCCACGCGGGAACCGCCGGCAGCCGGGGCATCGACATGGCCGTCTTCGGCACCCGGTCCAGCGACGCCCTGATGTCCCGCAGCTCCGGGCCGTGGCCGCCTTCGTTGTTCACCTGGTCCTGGTAGATCGCGCCGTCCATGTGCCGCCGGGCCGCGTCCAGGTCCCGGCGGACCATCGCGTGCAGTGCCTCGCGGACCAGCCGGGCCGTGTCCCGGCCGTTGCCTTCCTCATCGAGCGTGCCGGCCATCGCCTCCATCGCCCGCGCGTGCCCGGCGCCGCCCGCCTTGCCCTCAAACCCGAACGGCACCATCGCGTGGCCGCCGCGTGTCCACCGGCCGCCGCCCCGGCCGCCGGGGATGCGGGCCTCACGCGGGTTGAACGCCCGCGCCGCCAGCGGCACCTCCACCGGCCGGGCCGCCGGGACGCGCTGCCCGGCCAGGGCCCGCTCCCGCGCCTTGGCCGCGTGCACGGCTTGCAGGTGCGCGGCGAACCGGGCGTGGTCGTCCTCGTGCGCCTGCCGCAGCGCCGCCACGTCCGCTGCGCCTAGGTCCAGGCCGCCAGTCCCGCCGTGCTCGCCGTGCAAGTGGGCCAGGACGCCGCCCCGGTCGCGGCCCGGGTCGTGCGCGGCGTGCGGCACCGCGCCCTCGGGGAACGCGGCCAGCTCGGCGGCGTGGCCGACCCCGGCCGCGCCGGCGACCGCCTGGCCGATGCGCCGCCACCGGCCGCCGCCCGTCCCGTGCGGCACCCGTGCCTCACGCGGGTTGAACCGGGCCGTCAGGCCGAGCGCGGCCATCTGCTCGGCCACCCAGTCGTCGGGCATGGCAGGCTCCCGCCTTTCAACAGGTTGTTGAACTCAGAACGCGGCTGTGACAGCGTCGGCTAGGACCCGGCGCCACGCCCGCGCAGGCCGTCAGCGGCGGCGTCTACGAGGTCTGCGGCGATCTGCGCCGCGTCCTGCCCGGCGGACCCGGTCAGCTTCGCCACCAGCGGGGTGATCGCCGCGATGGCCTTAGCCCGGGGGGCGGACGCGGGGCTGGGTGCCGGCTTGGCCGATGGTGCCACTGGTCTTCCTCCGGTGTGCGGCCTGATGGTGCAGGAACGTGATCAGCTCCGAGCCGATCAGCGGGCCGACGGCCACCCCGGCAGCGGCCATCGGCGGCACCGCCGCCCCGGCCGTGGCCAGGATCAGCGCGCCCACCGCGACCAGGCCCAGCACGGCGGCTATCGCGCGGACCAGCTCGTGCCGGTGCTCGTCTTTCGCCGCGCCTTCCTCGTGTATCTTCTGCGCCGTTTCGATCATGCGGGATTCTTCGTGCCGCATCTGGTTGAGCGCCGTCTGCATCCGCATGCTGTCCTCGCGGCGCAGCGTCTTCGACTGGTCGTCCAGCCGGGCCCGCAGCTCAGCCACCTGGCTGACCAGCGCCCGCACCGTGGCCGCGTCCACCGCGCCGCCGCCGGCCAGTTCCGCCGCGTGCGGCGCCTCGCTCGCCGGCACCAGCGACTTCGTCCACTCGCCGCCGTGCGGGCCGTGCGGCACCCGCAGCTCGCGGGCCACGTCCGCGCGCACCAGCACCTCGCCGGCGTCCCAGTCCAGGCCCCTGGTCACGATCCCTCCTGCGGCCGGGGGATACCCGGCGTGGTGTCGGCAAACCGGGCCGCCGGGTCGGCGGTGATCAGTAGGTAACCGTTGTCCCACCCGCTGAGCGCGGCCAGCACTGCGGCCTGCCCGCTGGCTGTCCCCGCGATCTGCCCGGCCATCACCCCGTACGGGCTGTCAGCGGCCACCTGGCCGCCGGTGACGGTGACCCGGCCCAGCCGGGCCCCGGTCGCGGTGTCATACACGTACAGGTCGGTCATCAGCCGGCCCCCGGTGCCTGCGCGGCTTCCTCGCGGAAGTCGGCCAGGTTTTTCAGCACGATCCGCAGCCAGTCCTCGTGCCCGCGTGCCTTGAATGCGGGGGCGAGGGCTTCCAGCCGGGCACCGATCTGGTCGAGCTGGGCGGGGGTGAAATGCCCGGGGTGCATGCGGGTGAGGGAGAGCATGAACGGGGACCTGCCGGGCATGCCGCCTTTGGCGCCGAACGTGGTGGAGTGGTCGATCGGCACCGGCTGGTCGCCGTCGATCATCCAGTTGCCCCAGTGCCGGTCCTGGTTTTCGGTGAGCAGGTCGAGCAGGCCGATCCGCAGGCCCCGGTCGCCGGCGAACAGCGGGTCGGTGTCCCAGTGGTCGTGCGGGTCGGTGGCCACCTGCTCGGGGTGCAGCTTGGCCTTGGCGGTGACCGCCGGGCTGCCCGCCGCGAAGCCGAGCCACATTTCCTTCGCCCCGGTGCGCAGCACGCCCGGGGCGTGGGTGCCGCCGATCGCGTCCGCGACCAGGCCGGCCAATTCCTCGTGGTCGAATTCGACCGGGGCCATGCCGGTTTTGTGGACAGCCTTGGCGCCGTCCCCGAACGTGGCGATCGTCGTCGTGCCCTGCATGCCCTTGACCGCCGGCTCTTTTTCCGACCGGACCCCCGAGGCGAGGTGCACGGCGACCTGCCGGGCGCCCCCGGTCACCGGCGCCCCGGGCAGCGCCTTGACGTGGTAGGGCAGCGACGCGGTGGCGGCTTCGCCGGCGGACAGGCCGCGTGTCCACCGGCCGCCGCCAGCCCCGTGCGGGATGCGCAGCTCACGCGGGTTGAACCGGGACACCTCGGCCGGCTTGGGCGCGGGACCGGAGGTGAACAGCACCCGGCCATTGTTATACCCGTCCAGCAGCGTGGCCGCCCCGGCGCGGGTTTTCCCGGGGCCGAGCCAGCGGGTGAGCGCGGCTTCCATCCCGGCGGGCTCGGCGGTCACCGTGGCCCCGTCCACGGTGACGCTGCCGGGCAGCGGCTTGCCGGTGTAGGAGTCGTAGGCGCGGATGACCGTGGTCATGTCAGAACGCTCCCGCGTCGGCCAGCGAGCGACCGCCGGCCCTGGTGCTGTCTATGACGCCGTCCAGCCGGGATTCGACCGTGTCCAGCCAGTCTTCCCGGCCGCCGGCCACCCAGTCGGCCCGTTCGGCTTCCAGCCGGGCCCGCGCTGCCTCCAGGTCCGCGACGGTCATCGGCGGCCGGCCGTCCTCGAATTCCCGCTGGTACGCCTCGCTGAACGGCGAACCGTTCCACCCCCAGGCGTTTATCACGCCGAAGCCGGAGCTGTTGTCGATCGGCACCGGCTGCGATCCGTCGAGCATCCAGTTGTAGTCGTGCCGGTCGCCGTTGTCGATCAGGTAGTCGAGCAGGCCGATCCGCAGCCCCCGGGGCGTGTCATACGCGGCGTCCTCAGCCGAGTAGTGGTTGACGGCTATGTCGCCGGGGGCCAGTTTCTCGTAGATGGTCAGCTTGCCCCGCTTGGCCCGGATCACCGGGCTGGCGCCGGTGCCGGTGATCGCCTCCGCGACCTGCGCGGCATAGTATTCCGAGTCGGCCATCGTCTCGGCGTCCCACCCGCCCTGCTTGAGCTTCTTGCGGACGATCGTGCCGCCGTCTTTGGTGTGCACCAGGTCCACGGTGCCCTGCGCGCCCGCGCCGAGGTGCTCGGTGTAGTCAATGCCCGAGTCCAGGTGGCCCTGCACCTCGGCCTGCCCCGGCGACACGGCGTGGCCCACGACCGTGACCTTCCCCGGATTGCCTGCGGGGCGCAGCTCGGCCGGGCTGGCGGCCACCGCCGGGCCGTGGTTGTAGGCGGCGAACGGGGTGGACTCAGGCAACGGCAGCCGGTTCTCAACTGCCCCGGACTGGCCGCGCTTACCCGCCGGGGTGGCGGTCGGGTGCAGGTCGTGCCGGTTCCACACCGTCTGGTCGTCCAGCCGGACCGCGTTGTGGAACACTTCGATCACCTGGTGCTCGGATCCGAACGGGGTTTGCACCCACTGCCCTTCGGCCAGCGTCCCGCTCGGGGCGCCGGCCGCCGCCGCCTTGGTCTGGGCGCCGGGGCGGATGCCCGCCTTGACTTCCTGGTCGGCCTGCTGGGCGGCGACTTTCGCGCCCTGCCGTTGCACGTCCACCTGCCACGGGGCCAGCCCGGCGAGCCGGTTGCGGTACGCGCGGGGCGACTCGCCTTCGTGCGGGGGGAACAGGGCCAGGATTTCCAGGCCGTTGGCGTGGCCGGATTCGCCGGGGGGCATCTGCGCGTTGACCGCGTTGGCGACCTGCTGCGCCCCGTCCAGGTGGTTGATCACCGGCGGCGGCTTGGTCCCGGTCCGGGCCGGGGTGATGTCGGTGCCTTTGGACAGCCAGTACCCCTGCGCGCCCGGCCGCCCGGCGGGGCGGACTTTCACCAGGTTGTCCCCCGGGGTGGCTTCCATCACGTCGAGTTTTGCGCCCTTCCCCCAGCCGGGGCCCCAGATGCTTCGCAGGTCGTGGTGCGGGGCCAGGTGCACGACGTCGCCCTGCCGCACGTCCCCCGGGGCGCGGGCCGCGACATGCCCGGGGGCGGGCGTCCCGGCGACTTTCGTGTACGACTTGACCTGCGACGGCGCGACCAGCGACGAGATCCCCGGCACCGGGCGCAGGAATACCCCCGACCGGCGGTCCGGCCGCCCGGGGCGGGTGGCGCCCTGCACGCCCATGCCCTGCGCCCCGGCGGCGATCTGCGAGGGGGTGGCGATCACCATGTGCTTGCGGCCCCGGAATTCCACGATGTCCCCCGGGGCCAGGTCGCCGGGGGTCTTGAAGTACGGCGCCACCGGGATCCAGCCGTGCCGGTAATGGTACGGGGTGCCGGGGATGTGGTGGCCGTGTTCGGCGGCGCGGGACAGCACTGCCTGGGACGCCTGGCCGTTTTTCGCCCACGGCGGCGGGCGCGGCGGCGCCGACGCGAAGATCACGTACCCGTTGGACTGGCCGTCCATCTTCTGCGCCGCTTTCAGCGCGGGCAGCCGCAGCTTGGTCATCACCGCGTCCAGCTCGCGGGCCAGCACCGTCCCGGTGGAGGTGATCGTGCCGTCGTCGGCCACGGTGACCGTGTTGTCCCCGGCCGGCTTGCCGGTGGCCACCGAGTAGGCGCGCAGGGTCAGGCTCACAGGCTGCCCCAGGTGCGGCCGGTCTTGTTCTGGGTGGCCTGCTCGACGCGGCGCAGCCGCGCCATCGCCTCCTTGTACCAGTCGTCGTGCCCGGCGTCGTGGAACTCGTCCTTGATCGCGGTCATCCGCTTGCCCACCGCTTTCAGGTCGGCCAGCGACAGCGGGTACTTGCCCGCGCGCATCTGGTCCTGGTAGGCCGACCAGAACGGCGAATCCCACCCGCCGCCCTCGTAGCCGAACGTGGAACTATTGTCGATCGGCACCGGATCGCCGGACGGGCTGATCAGGTAGTTCATCGGATGCCGGTCGTCGTTCTGGGTCAGGTAGTCCAGCAGGCCCACCCGGTAGCCGCGCGGGCTGTTCTGCGCCCGGGACAGTTCGGTTTGTGACGCGTCCTCGGCCAGTTCGCCGTCCATGAACTGCATGAGGACGCCCTGCGGGTTGTCCGGGTCGTGCACTACCGCCGGGCCGCCGGCCTGCACCGCCGCGCCCACCTGGCCGGCCAGGTACTCGGCGGACCCCATGTCGTCGCCCCAGCCCTGGTTGAAATCTTTCTTGACCGCCTCGGTGCCGTCGCCCAGCTCCAGCAGTTGGGTGTCGGCCTGGGCGCCGCCGCCCAGCCACGACGCGGACCGGATCCCGGTGTCCAGGTGGGCCTGCAACGCGACCTGGTCGGGGGACAGGGCGTGCCCGACGACGGTCACCTTGGCCGGGTTGCCCGCCGGGCGCAGCGACGTGATGGGCGCGTGCACGTTGTGCGCGTACCACTGGTCGAGCATGTCCGGCCCGGACAAGTCCCGGGCCTGCCCAAGCTGGGTGAGCTTGGCGTGTTCTTCGGCCACCGGTACGTAGGGGCGCAGATCCTCCGCGCGCATCCACGCGGCACCGTTCCGCGCCGGCGGCTCCACCTTGATCTTGTTGCCCTTGACCGCGATAACGTGTTTCAGGTTGCCGAGCTGGTCCTGCGCCCAGCCGCCCGGGTCGGGCCGCCACGACGCCAGCGGCGACGGACGTTGCCCGGCCGGCTTGCGGAATGCCGACTGGCGCATCCCCATCAGCCGCGACTCGTACACCGACGGGGACTCGCCCGGCCGGGGCGGCTGCGCGGACAGGATCTCGTCCCCGGTCATCGGCACCCCGCCGGTCACGCCCCAGCCGACCGCGTCGGCTCGTTTCCCGGCTGCGGCGCGGAACTGCGGCCCGGACGGCGTCCCGGCTGGGTCCAGGTAGCGCGGCACGTGCACCGACCCGTCGTCCAGCGTCACCAGGCCGCCCCGAACGTGGCGCACCCGGTGCGTGCCCTTCTCGCCCCGGACGTTTACCAGGTCGCCGGTTTTCCACCCGGAGCCCGGACGCGGGCGCAGCGGCCGGGCGGCCATGTTCCCCAGCGCCGTGGACACGCCGGGCAGGTTTCCCGCTTCACGTTCCCGGGCGGCCTGCGAGGCAAGCGCCGCGCCGAGCGGCCGGCCCGGCGCGGGCTCGCCGGTCACGTTGCTGTACGTGGCCACCTGCGACGACGGCATGAACCGCGACCCGGCGCCCAGCGGCTTGAGGAACACCCCGGTTTCCCGGTTCGGCCGGCCCGCGCTGGTCGTCCACCCGCCCAGCCACGGCGACTTGGCAATCTGGGAGGGGGTCGCGGTGACCATGTGCTTGTGCCCCCGGAATTCGACCACGTCGCCGGGGGACAGGTCACCCGGGGTCTTGAAATAGGGGGCGACCGGGATCCAGCCGTGCCGGTAATGGTAGGGCGTCCCCGGGACGTGATGCCCGGATACCGCAGCGCGGGACAGCAGCGCCGCGACGCCCAGCCGGGGCGCCGGCCCGTAATGCCCCGCGCGGGTGCGGGTCTGATGGCCGGCGAGCAGACGGGCGGCCACGTCCAGGTGGTGGCGGGCCCGGTGCGGCTGCCGGTTGTCCAGCGCGTCCTGGGCTTTGGCCAGGTGCGCGGCCACCTTGCCGTGGATCACCTTGTGGCCGCCGGTGAGGATGCCGGCCAGGTCGTCTTGCATCTCGTGCTGGTGCAGCTCGGCGGACAGTCGACCCAGTTCGGCGGTCCACCGGCCGTGCGGGTCGCGGGGCTCGGACGGGTTGAACTTCCGCGACACCCCCTCCCGGGCGGGGAGGGCGGCGGCCAGCCGGGTCAGCATCGCGGCAGCGTCCGACACGGCCGGGGCGGCGGGCAGCGCGTCCAGCCGGGCAAAAGCCTGCGCGGCCCGGCGGCGCGGATCGGCCCACGCCCACGCCAGAATCGCCTCCGGGGTATCCGGCTGGCCCGACCGGCGCGCCTCGCCCGGCCATGGCACCCCGGACCGGGCCACCGCGTCAGCCTTGCCCGCCGCTCCCATCCGGTTCATCTCATCAGCCACCTGCTGCACCGTGACGCCGCGCTGCGCCGCGACCTGCCGCGCCCACGCCAGGGCGGCGCTGGTCTGCGCCGGATAATGCCCCCACGCCTTCGGCGTCGCGGGGCCGTCGATCCCGGCCTGGCGGAAAAACTCGCCCGCGTGCAGGGTCGCGCCCAGCTCGGTGAACCCTTCCTCGACGTCGGCGGCCTGCTTGTCCTGGTAGGCGTCCGCGTCGGCGGCCTGGACGCCTACGCCGTGGATCATCTCGTGCAGCATCACCTCGGCCGCCGCCGGGTCGTCGTGGCTCATCCGGGCCGCGACGTCGTCGCGCAGGTGCAGGTCGCTGTGCCAGTCGAGGGTGGCCAGGTTGTGCTTGCTGCCGCCGACCCTCTTGCCGACGGCGACCCGGCCGGTGAACGATTCGGCGCCGCCGCCGACCAGCCGGGGTGCCGCCGCCGCCGCCTGCGCGGCGAACCTGGTCACCTGGGGGGATGCGGGATGCTCGCGAACGAACAGGGCCACCAGGCCGGGGAACACGTCAGCGGCCAGCTCGCCCGCAGACTCGGCCTCGCCGCCCCGGGTCCACCGGCCGCCGCCGAGCCCGTGCAGCACCCGCAGCTCACGCGGGTTGAACGCCCGGGACTCCCAGGCCGCCACCTACTCGCCCGTGTCGTCTTCGACGTCTTCGGAACGGCGGGCCCGGCCGTTGCCGCCGCGTGCGCCGCCGGGCAGCGCGGGCATCGGCGCGAACGACGCGGGCAGCGCGGCGGGCAGGTTCGGCTTGACCGACCCGGGTAGCTGCTGCGGCCGGCCGGCCTGCGGGGCACGCCGGCCGCCGCTGGTGGAACCGCCTCTCGGGCCTCCGGTGGGCGGCTGGGTGACCGCCCCCGGCGCCGCCGACGGGCCGGTGGGCGCGGCCGGGCCGGCGGGCAGCGGGTTGCCCTGCGCGTCGAAACCGCCCTGGCCGACCCGCTCGGTCGCCCGGCCCGACACCCCGGGCGGCGGGGCGTTCGGGTCCGGCTTGAGCAGCGAGATGTCATACCCGGCCGCCGCCGCCACCGCCGAGTCGCGGGTGAAACCGCCCTGCACCGACGACGCCACCGCCTGCATCGACACCAGGTACGCCTGCGCCCGGGTCAGCTCGCCCTCGCGCAGCGCGGCGATCCCCGCCACGTCGTACCACAGCCGGACCGGCACCTGCGGGCTGGCCGCCGGGCCGCCGACCAGGTGCTCCAGCGCGGCGCACGCCATCCGCCAGCGCGGGCGGGCCCAGAAGTCCGCGAGCTGCCGCACCGCCGCCATCGGGTCGCCCTGCTCAAACCCGCAGATCACCAGCAGTCCCGGCCCGGCTGCGGCGCACACCCGCCGCTCCCCGGCTTTGGACACCGCGTCGAATTGCAGGTCTTGCAGCGACGATCCGGCGACGGCCATGTCCGCGCCCTCATCGAGCACCAGCACGTTGCCCGCGTTTTCCGGGCCGCCGTACCGGGCCCGGATCCGCTTCCGCAGGATGCCGATCGTCTTATCCGACAGCTTCATCGAATACTTGACCACCAGGCCGGGCATCGCCCCGTTGTCCAAGTGGAATTGCTTGTACTGGGTCAGCGCCTTATCCGAGTGCACTTCGGTGAGGATCGGGGTCAGCCACGACATGCCCCGCCAGCGGGCTTTCGGATCGGGCACCGGGGAGAAATGCCCCACCTCGTCCACGGTGAAAAACTGATCGTCCTTCCCCGGCCCGGTTTCCTCCAGGTAGCCGACCGGCTGCCGCCAGATGCGGCCCATGTCGTCGCGCATCTCCTGCGACACGATCGTGACCTGCTCCTGGCGCATCTGCACCAGCACGTCCCCCGACCCGTCCGCCGGGGTGGCCTTGCGCATGTAGGAGTTGCCGAACGTGGCGTCCTGCGCCATCCGGGTCAGCAGCTCCCCCGAGTCGGCGTTCGGCCACGGGTGCTCCAGCAGCGCCAGGCTTGTGTCCCCGAACTCGTGCCCGTCGGTGAGGGCCTGGTAGGTGAACCGGGCCTCCGCGAACAGCGCCGTCTTGACCGCCTCGACGGCGAACACGATCCCGTTGTCGGCGTGCGCCTGCCGGGCGCGGCGGACGATCCCCTGCGCCGCCGATTCCCGGCCGGCCAGGGCCCCGCCCATCCCGCCGACGTACTCGGCGCCGGTGTAGTCCCGTTCGGAGTAGCCCAGGGGCGCGGCGCGGCGCAGCATCCGGTCATACAGCCGCGCCACCAGCTACCTACCCTTCCCTGATGTTCTCGTCCGCAAGCACCTGGGCGACGGTCCGCGACCCCCGGGCGGGCAGGTCTTCGCCGTCTTCGCGGGCCAGGCCGACCCAGATCAGCCCGGCGGATTCCGCGAGGGCGACCAGGCCGAGCATCCACCCGGCGATCTGCCAGCCGGCCAGCAGCGCCCCGGTCATGCCCACGGTGACCAGCAGTGCGGAGGTGACCAGGCCCCTGCGCCGTGCTGCGGCCAGCCGGGCGCGCCACCGTTGCGCGTGGCCGCGCCAGGCGTGGAGCTGGGCTCGGGCGGCTACCGGCAGTCGTCGCATCATCCCTCCACTTTCAGCAGCTCAGGCGGCGGCAGTTCGGCCAGGGGCACCACCAGCGGGTCGTCCTGGGCGGCCTCGCGGGTGTCAGGGTCGATCCACCGCCGCCCGTCGGCGTTTTCCGCGTACCGGTACAGCACCGCGAACGGGGTGTCGATCAGGAAGAACTCCGCCCGCCACGCCCGGTCCACGTCGGGCAGGTGAGCGTAGGCCCAGTCAACGCGCCGCTCGCGCAGCGGGCATGTCCACCTGGCCAGCCGGGCATCCCACACCCCGGCTGCCGCGCTGACGGGCGGGATGGTCACCGTTGCGACCACCGGTCCAGCCACATCGCCAGCATCAGGCCCGCCGCCACGCCGATGACTTCCAGCACCGCCGCCGTGCCCCGCGCCACCGTCCACCCGATGCACGCGAGGTACACCGCCCCGGCCAGCCAGCGGCGCCAGCGGCGGCTCACAGCGCCCACGCGCCCGGTTCCACGCCGGTCTGCGGCTCCCGCTCCGCGAACAGCCACATCGCATTTGTCACCGCCACCACCGGCGCTATCTCCTGCCCGGAGCCCTTGCGGCCCCACGCCTCCCCGGCGTCACCCACCTGCCGGGCGCCGGCCGCAGCCATGGCCACCGTCAGTTCCTCCTGCCCGCGATGGTGCACGTTCCGCGCCTGGGTCACCGCCTCGAAAAACCCGCCATAAGCCTCGGTGACGTCGCCGGTCTTCATGGTGACCACGTCCACCCGCGCGGCGGTCAGCGGCTTGATGCACGCCTGCTCGTGCGCCCGGCCGTCCACCGCCGGGCCCAGCACGTCCACCCCCCGCTTGGCGGCCTTGGAGATGATCTGCTTGACACGCTGGGTCACGTGCCCGGTGTTGTCCAGGTAGTCCGCGATTTCCACGTGCCAGCCGCCGTCAGCCCGCCTGCCGGCCAGGCCGATGCACGCCCGCCGCTTGTCCGACGTGTACACCACGGCCAGGGCGACCGTCCCGGCGGGCTCGGACTTCGGGTCCAGGCCCTCCGCCCAGTCGGCCAGGCCGATCACTTCCGGCATGCTGGCCGGGTGGTCGTGCCAGCCCATCCGCTCCCGGCCGTACTCGTGCGGGTCCATCGACCGCCGTTCGGACCCCAGGATGAACTCCATGCTGATCCGCCGGCCGTGCGCCGGATTCGCCTTGCCCACCATCACCGGGTTGTCGCACCCGCAGCCCGGCACGTCCAGCGCGTGCGCGCAGTCATCCCCGAGCTGGCACGCCTCCGCCGGCGGCGGCGCGCACCATTCGGCGTACATCAGCCGCCGCTCCAGCTCGGCCGCCTTCCCCCCGGCGGCGGCGGCGCGGCCCCGGCGGATCAGCGGATGCAGAACCTCGCTGTCCGGGTGCGCCGCGCTCGACCCGTACAAGATCTGCGGATCCCCGGTCATCGACCGCGCCGACATGGTCGGGATCAGGCCGCCGGTGTGCGCGACCTTCGCCTTCCACCCCTCGTCAATGATGACTTTCTCGCCGGTCAGCGCCCGCCCCGACCCGGCGGTGCGGGTGGCGAACATCATCCGCCCGCCGCGCCTGGTCGTGATTTCCACCTGCCGCCGGGCCCGGTTGAACTGCCTGACCTGCCGGGCCAGCCACGGCCTGCCGCTGATCATCTCATCGAACCGCAGCACCGTCTCATCCACCGCATCCCACCGGTGCGCCGTCCACACGATCAGGTTCACGTTGAACAGGAACAGCCAGCCCAGCGCCGACATCTCCAGCGTCGATGTCTTGATGTTCTGCCGGCACGCGATCAGCACCACCTCAAACGCCACCGACCGGTCCCGCTCATCGAGGGCGTGAATGCCGTTCAAAAGCACCCGCTGATTGTCATCAGGCACCCGGCCCATGTCAGCGGACAGGCCCGCCACCAGGTCGCCGTAGGTGCGGTGAACCGGGCCCAGGTGCCAGTGGGCCGGCTCAACCCTCGCTAGACCGTTCACGGCGCCGCTGCGCAACCTCGTCCCGCCGTGCTATCTCGCCCTGCCGCGACGTCACCGGGTCGGCGGCCTCCCCGCCGCCCAGCGCCCGCTCCATCGCCGCCGCATGCTCCTTGATCATCGACGCGAGGGCCGACCCGGTTTCCGCGCCGCCCGCGTCGATCCGCGCAGCCAGCACCACCGCCGCCCGGCCCGACCATGTGTCCAGCCGCTTCGCCGCCACAAGCGCCTGCCGCGTGTACTTCGCCAGCTCCGCCCGGACCGCCTTCGGCTTGCGCCGCGACCGCGACGGCACCCGCCCGCCCCGGCCACCCGAATCCCGCGACGCCGACTGGCCCGCCTTCGCCCCCTCCGGCGCCAGCGTCGCCACCCCAAGCTCGCCCGCCTTAGACCCGCGCACCGAGCAGCCAATCGAGCACCACTTCGCCCGCCTGGTTTTCGCCTCGAAAAAAGTGCCGCACGGCGCCCACTGGCACGTCATCAGAGGCATCGCGTCACCCGGTGCCACAACTCCGCGTGCACGTACACCAGCCGCCCCCGCCGGTCAACCTGCCGGGTCAGGTAATACGTCTCCACCGGCATCACCGGATCCGGGGTCACGCCCTGCCGCAGCAAGTCCAGCATCGCCATCCCGTGGCCCACCGGGTCCGCCGTGCACAGCACCGCAGGCGGCACATCCGGGCACGACGCCTCCCGCCCGTCAGACGGCCCGCCCAGCAGCACGATCCGCCGCTCACCCCTGCCCACCGTCCTCGCCCTCTCCCTGCGGCCTCGCCGCCTGCTCCGCGTACATCGCCTCAGCCCCCCGGTCGCTCGCGTGCGGGTCAAACGGCCTCACCCCGCCCACCCGGAACCACTCATCCACCTCATGCTGCTCAGCCCGCGACAGCACGTCATGCACCACGTGCACCCACATTTCATCCGACCCGTCACCGATCACGTCCGACGCCGGCAACCCCTGCGCGGTCATCTGCGGCGACCGCTTCCCCGACCCGTACGCGTCCAGCACATCCTCGCGGATCGCCACCAGCAAGATCCGCCCCGGGCCGTCCGGCATCACCTGAAACCGCCACCCCGGCTTGTACTCCACCCGGTCCAGCAGCCGAGCCAGCCCACCCGGCACATCAGCCCCGCCCAGCACCTCCCAGCTAACGCCCACGATCCCGCCGCCCCGACGCCTGAGACTTCTTATCCAGCGGACGCGCCCGGCGGCCGACAGCCTTCGGCTCCAGCGGAACAGTCCTGATCCGCACCGGCCGGCGCACCCCCACAGCCACACCCGGCCAACGCTCGGGCTCCCGCACCGGACACCCCGACTGCGGACACTCTAACGCCGCCAAACCCGCCGCGATCACACGCGGCATCGACCACCCGCCAGCCACCCGCCGCGACTCCTGCGCCTCCGACACCCACACATTCCGCCGCATACACACACCCTAGCCCGCGTGGCCATACACACACATACACACAGGGGTGAACCCCGAAACCCGCCAGCCAGCACTTTTCAAGATCATTCACAAACGCGTCAATGGCTAGGGCTCGGAGTCGTGTGACCGGTGGCCGTCTGGCTATCTGGTTTGGCCCTCCGGGGGCTCGGTTGTACCCACCTGCCTGGTTTGCGGGTGGTGTGGGGGTGGTTTCGGGGTGGTGGATGGTGTGGGGTGGTTAGCGCTTGGGGTTGTGGGAGGGTGGCGTTTTTTGGGGTGGTGGCCTTCGGGGAGGGCGGGCCTTCGGGGAGGGCCGGTTGGCTGGTGTTTCGCCTGGGCCTTCCTATGCGACAGGTGGCCTTCCTATGCGGGGGGGTGCGGGCCTTCCTATGCGCGGGGGCTTGTGCGGGGTGTGTGCCTGTCAGAGCTGGGCGGCCTGGTGGTCGAGCCGGTCGGCCTGGGTGTTGAGGCTGGCGATCTGGGTTTTGGTGGCGTTGATGCGTTTGGTGAGGTCGGCGGCTTGCTGGTGGAGGGACGCTGCTGCGCTGTGGTGTCGCCTGGCGTGCCTGTGGTGTCTGGCGGCATGCCTGCGGTGGGCGGCTGCGTGGTGGGCGTGGTGTGCGTGGGTGCCGGGTTTGGGAGTGGTCCGGGTTTTGGCTCCGCCGGCTTTGTGGGCGTTGAGGGCGGCTTGGTGGGCGGCTTGGGCTAGCTGGCGTTTGCGGGCTTCCATGGCGTGGAGCTGGATGGTGAGGGCTCGTGCTTTGGCGCGGTCTTGGGCGGCCTGGGCGTGGAGGTGCTGTTTTTCTTCGCGGCGTTGCTTGGCGTTCTGGGCTTGCTGGCGGCGTTTGGATGCGGCCTGGCTGGTCTGGCTGGTGGTGAACTGGCCGCCTTGCGGTGATCCGGCGGGGGCGTGGTTGGGGTTGAACCGGCGGGCGTAGTCGGCGCGGATGGCCTGGGCGCGGAGCGGGGTGAGGTCAGCCATGGGTGCGGGTGCGGATGATGGCGCGGAGCTGGTCGATCTGGGGGCCGAGGGCGATGGTGCGGGCCTGGGCGGCGGCGGCTTGTTCGGCGTGCCAGGCGCGGCGGGCTGCGGTGGCGGCGGCGGCGGCTTTGGCGGCGTGGTCGCGGCGGTCGGCTGATGCGGCGTGCTGTTCGCTGATCAGGGCGGTGAGCTGGGTGACCATGCGGCCGGTTTCGTGGTCTTGGGCGGGTGCGGGTACGGCGGGGCGGGTGCGCTGGTAGTCGTCGGCGTGGCGTTGCAGGCGGACGGCGGCCATGGGGTCGTCGGGCATCAGGCGTCGGGGATGTCGTCGGCGCCGGTCATGCAGTAGGGGCCGCCGGGGGGGTGGCCGTCGCCGACGTAGCCGTCGAGCCGGTTGGCTTGGGCGTAGTTTTCGGCTTGCTCGGTGGCGGCGTCTAGTTCGCCGTACATGGCGTCGGAGGCGTCTACGGGTGTTCCGGGTCCGTCGTCGTGGCCTTCGGCGGGCCATTGGCGCGGCATTGCTGGCATGCCCATGGTTGGTCCTCCTGCCAGGGAATAACAGTGCCCTCTCCGTTGTTGTTACTAGTGTACGGAGAGGAAGCGAAACCAAACTTGATAATCACCATCACGCTGGCCATCGGCGCCAGCAGCTTCACCATCGGCGGCCTCGGCTGGGTCCGCTGGGCCACCCGGCACGGCACCAGGCCCGGACGCGCCGCCCGCACCGTCACCGGCCTGTACGTCTACGACGGGGAGGACAAGTGATGACCACCCGCTGGACCGCGAAAGACCACGCCGGGCACGCCTACGAAATCGACTACATCGACATCCAGCCGGGCACCGGCAGCCGCTCCATCGCCGCCAGCAACCCGCCCGCAGGCGCGTCGTTCATGGTCAAGATCATGCCCGACGACGCGACCGTGCACCCCGCGAGGGGCGGCGCGATCCTCGGCTACGCCAGCACCCCCGCCGAGCTAGGCGAAAAGTTCGGCATCGACCTGGCCACCATGACCGAAAACCAGTCCCGCCCGGCCGCGCACCGGCCGCTGTGCACCTGCCCCGGCACCATCGGCCAGCCGCTCGACCACATCGAGTGGGCAGCCTGACCCAGCCCGCAAGGGAGATCCCCGCGCGAGGGCCAACCATCGCGGCCCGGACGCGGGGGGATGACAACACGAGAGGAAGCAGCCAATGAGCGATCACACGCTAACCCCGGGCCAGCCCGAGCCCCGGCCGAGCCCGCGACCTTGCACGGCCAGCCGTCCAAAGCCTGGCACGCCGACCACCCGCAGGCAGGCAGCCATGAGTGAGGGCTACGACCTGGCCGCGCCCGCGTGGGTGTTCATCGCATCCGCGCACACCAGCCCGGCCAGGAAACGGGTGCTGTGGAAGACCACCATCGGTGAGGCCATGGCCATCTGCTCAGACGACCGCACCGCCTCATCGCATTCGATGCTGGTCTGGACCGCGCAGTTCAGCCCGGACGACCAGGGCAAGACCTGGCAGTACGTGGCCGACGACGGCCGGTACGCCGGCCTGCTGGCCGAGCTGGGAGTCACGGTGGCCGAGTCGAAAGCCACCCTGGCCGCCTGACAGCACCATCGCCTATACTAGTCAACGGAGAGGAAGCAAAATGGATACTCACACGCACACCGCGATCGTCAGCGCCGCAGACTTCACCCGCGCCATCACAAACGCGGCCCTGTTCGCCAGCGCCGACGACACGCTACCCGGACTGGTCGCCATCCACCTGACCCCCGGCGACAAGGGCCGGCTCATGCTGGAAGCAACCAACCGGTACATCGCCGCCCGGGAGGAAATCGACCTGATCGACCCGGCCGCCTACGACAGCGATTGGACGGCCGATCAGATCGTCGCCCACCTGGCCGACGCGCATGACACGCCCCGCCCGACAGGGCTCGGCGTCTCCGCCGGCTACACCACCGCGCAGGCCGACCATGACGCCAAGCACGCCGACGGCGCGGACCACGAGCACACCGTGCGGCCAGTGCCGGAAACCACGCTGGACGTGGTCGCGGACGTCAAGCAGCTCACCCTGATCGCCAAGACGGTCAAGCAGGTGGCCGCGCAGGCATCCCCCTACGCCGAGCCCGCGCCCATGGTCACCATCACCTGGGATGACAGCGACCCGCACGTCCAGGTGAAGCTCGGCGGCGGCGGCATCCCCGACATGACCATGGAAGCCGACCGGCGCGACAGCCCGTTCCCCCGGATCGGCGCGATCTTCACCGACCACCGGGCCAAGGGAACCAGCAAAAACGCGCCCGCCGGGTGGGACATCGCCGTCCAATGGCTGGCCACGCTGGCGAAAGTGGACGACGGGACCAAGCCGAAAGACCGCGTCGCCCGGCTCGCGTTCGACTACGCCGCCGGCAAGCCGGTCAAAGTCACCATCGGCCCACGGTTCACCGCCATGGTGATACCGATGCGGCCCGCAGAAACAGGAGAGGAAGCAACCACATGAACACCATGCAAGACAAGATCACCAGCGAGGTGCAGGGCCGCGTCGAAGCCTACGACGCCGAATTCGTCGTCCGCGAGCAGTACGCCAACACCGGCGACTGGTACGTGATGCGCGGCCTCACGACCCTGTTCCGCATCAGCTACGAATTCAACCAGACCTACGCCCTGTTCAAAATCTGGCCGGCGCCGCTGACCGTTGACCGCACACTGGGCGACGACACGACGTTTGACCCGTGGACGAAGCGCAACGGCATGGTCTACTACCACGACGGGCCTGAGCTGGCCGCGTTCCTGAACCTGATCGGCGCGCTGATCAAGACGGGCAAGGTGGCCAAGTGACCGCCAACGCGACACCCACCGTGGGCCTGCCCTACGCCAAGCCGGGCAAAGACAAGCACGGCTACCACGTCACCTGCCCCGAGCACGGCTGCGGGCAGAAGTTCTACGGCGTCCCCGACGACACGACCGGCCTGGACCCGGAGATTGCCGAGGACGTCATCACCAAGACCGCCAACGCCATGTACGCCACCCATCACGACGCCGAGCACGGCTGGGGCGGCGAGGTCATGGTCAACGTGGCCGACTGGGACGGCCCCGCGCTCGACACGTTCGGAGACGGCGTGGTGATCGTCAACGCGCCCCGGCCGATCATCGGCCAGCCGGTGTGGGTCGGCCAGTTCCGCCACGGCACCCTGTACGCCGCCGGCGACGGCACCGACCCGCGACTGCGCAAGTCGTGGCGGTCCGACGACGCCTGGCCGGTGGTGTTCACCACCAACGCGGCCATCGAAACCGCCGTGCTGGCCAAGTTCGCTGAGTACGGGTACGCCAGCGCCGACGAGGCAGGCGTGACCATCGCGGAGCAGGCCGCGTGCATGGGCCTGCCCTGGCACGAGGAAGCCGAGGTGTCCCCGTGAGCCATGCCGACTGCGAACGGCCCACCATGGCCGTCCACCACGGCCCCGGCTGCGGCTGCGACGAATGCCGGGCCCTGCTCGACGCCGCCCACCAGGCCATCGCAGGCCGGCCGCTGCCGGCCTGCACGGGCGGCTCGGACACCGCATGTGACGACTGCGGCGCCGAATGCCTGTCCCCCGCCATCGGCCATCCCACCGAGTGGTACATGGTGACCGACGACGTGTGGGAAACCGCCCGCGCCCCGGAAACGATCATCCTGTGCATCGGCTGCCTGGAAACCCGGCTCGGCCGCACCCTCACCCGGGCCGACTTCACCGACGCCCCGCTCAACGACCTGACCCTGTACAACCCGGAGCGGGCCTGGTGGCATCGCACCGCCAGGCTCACCGACCGGCTCAGAGAGGAACCAGCACCATGATGACCCGGGCCGAGCACCTGCAATGGGCGAAGGACCGCGCCCTGGAATACGCCGACGCCGGCGATACGTCCAGCGCGATGGCGTCCATCGGATCCGACCTTCGCAAGCATCCCGAGCTGGAGGGCCACGCCGCAATGCCGCTGATGATGATGATGGCCATGGCCGGCCACCTGGACACGCCCGCCGAGATGCGCAAGTTCATCGAGGGGATCAACTGATGGCTGACATGCGCCAGGGCCGCATTGACCGGATCCGCGTGTCCTGTGGCGCCGACGGGTGCACCGACGACACGCCATGCGCGTCCTGCCGGGACATCCTGGGCGACGCCAACCAGCAGCTAGCAGGACCCGACGCGGTGTGCTGGGAACACCAGGCCGGCGAACTGCCGATCCGCCTGTCCTGGTCGATCAAGGTGTTCTGAATGATCACCGTCACCCGGCGCGTGCCCTGGCCCGGATACACCCGCTACCAGTTGTCCAACGGCTGGTTCATCGACGGCGCGCAAACCACGGCTCACCGGCACGGCCGGGACAAGTACACGCTGTGGCAGCCCGGCGGCGACCCGTCGGGCTGCGCCGCACCACGCGGCGGCGCGCCCACCCTCAAACTCGCCCTGGCCATCGCCAACGGCGGCCAGCCGTGCTCCCGCGCCGAATGGGGCTGCCGCAACGTGGCCGTCGGCTACACCGTCCACGGCCCCGGCCGCGTCTACCACTGCGCCGACCACGCCGGCTAGCCGTCCTCTTGCGGCAGCAGCCGGGTCAACTGCCGGTACGCCGCCTGCATCCGCTGCACCGACTCGCGCAACTCCGGGCTGACCACCCCGCCCGCGCGCTTGGACACTGTGCGCTCCAGCTCGGACACCGCCTCGGACACGGCGGCCAGGAACTCGGCCAGCTCAGGGAACATCGACGCTCGCCCACTCATACACCTGCCGGCCATCCTCGCCCAGCTTGCCGGTGGCCCGGTACGCGCCGGGCAGGCCCCGCGCCGCGAATGTGCCCACCCCGGCGGCCAGCCAGGTGATCTGCCCGTCATACGGGCCGCCGACCAGCCGCGCGTTGCACAGCGCCGACGAGAACTCGGGCAGCGGCGCGGGCTCATACCGGCCCGGCACCTTGTGCACGAACGCGCCGCCGCCGCCGTCATCGAACACGTCCATCGACGCGGGCTGCGGCATCTCGGTCAGCGGCCCCGGGTCCTCAACCGCTTTCAGCATCTCGGCCGGGATGGCTTCCTCCCAGCCCATGTGCACCACGGGAGTCTGCGGGGTTGGCTCGCGGAGCGTATCCCGCTGGCCCATGTAGCTGATCTGCTCCGGCCCGGACTGCGGCGGCGGGGTGTCACCGCGCGGGTAGTCACCCATGGTGCGCCCGCATTCGGGGTTTGCGCACACGGCGTACACCCGGTCGCGGCCGATCACGAAATGGAACACGCTGCCCGTGCACACGCAGAACAACTGCGCCAGCCCGGACTGGGCCATCGGGTCTTCGGGCAGGTCATCCGGGCCGATGGTCACAGCCGCCCCGCATGCATCGGCGGCGGCATCTGATCGCGCCACCGCTCCAGCTCCCGCAACTTCCTGTCCAGCAGCGCCAGCGTCCCGGCGTGCTCGCGGATCAGGTCATGGTAGCGATCATGCGCCATGACGTCCTGCACCTCAGCGCCGCACGTCTGGCACCATGGCGTGCCCGTGCTCGATCTGCCGTATTGCACCATCCGGCCAGCCTAGCGGCGCAGCAGGCCGACCAGCGCGTACAGGGCGATCACGCCCAGCTCGACCGCGACCGCAACCTCAAACCAGGTATCCATGGGGCGGCCTCTACCCGTCACCACCGCGAATACCGCTCAGGCTCGGCCGCTTTCACCATGGCCCGGCGCATCGCCTTGACCTTGTTGCCCAGCACCGCGCCCGCATGCCGGTTACAGGCTTTGAAGCTCAGGCCGGTGCGGAACGGGCCGCCGGTGCGGCGGGTGACCGCCCGCGCCGGGTAATGATCCAATTCCAGCAGCGGCGCAACCCACCTCTTGCCGTCCGCGCTGCGGCCGATCAGCGCCCGCGACAGCGGATGGTAGCGGCCTTGCAGGGCGCAGCGGAAACACGCCTGGCCGTCTTTCATGGCCGCGAGCGCGGCCTGCCGGGTTTTCTGATGGTCGTAGCCAAGGTGCCGCTCGGTGGTGGTCGGGCCGCGCCGCACAGCCACCCCTCTACTCGCCCGGCTGGGCCTGCGCCATGGCCGACATCATCTGGCCTAGCATCACCGCGACGTACTGCGGCGGCATGCCCGCTTCCACGTGCACCCGGAACAGCTCGGCCGTGGCCGTCGCCGCCTCAGCCAGCGCGGTCAGCGGATCAGCCGGCGCGTCGCCGCTCACGTCGATGGCGGCGGGTACTCGGCGTCCAGGTCAGTGGCGGCCTGCACCTGGTTGCCCAGCGCGATCACCGCCGCCTGCACGCCGGACAAGTCCACCTGCTGCCCGGCGTCGGCCTGCGCCTTGAGCGCGGCCAGGTCGTCGCTGATCCCCGACAGCGCCGCGCCCAGCGTGCTGCCCAGCCCGCTGAGCCGGGATGCAATCGCGTCTACGTCATCCTGGGTTGCCATCGTCGCCGCCATCCTCCCGAGCAATTCGCTCATGGTCCGGGCCAGGGTCAGCAACTCGTCCAGGCCGTCGATCCGCACCTGAACGTCCCCGGCGGCCATCGCGCCTCCCGGCATGGGAAACGCCCGCCAGAAGTTTCCGGGCAGGCGTGGTATGACTCGGAACTTTACGTCGCGGAAGCCCCCGCGTCTAGCCTGCGGTGCCCATGGCGACGATCCGCTTCGCCTCCGCGCGGGTCCGCTCAGCGTCCGCGTACGCCGTCACCGCCGTGCCCACCGCGACCCGGGCGGAGGCGCGCAGCTCGGCCGCGCGCCGTTCGGCTTCGGCCAGCCGGTTCACCGCCCGCTGCCCGGTGAACGGCAGCACCAGGGCGTGCAACCGCTGCACCATGCCGACGTCGTAGGTGTCGATAGGCCGGCCGCCGTGCGACGGGACGGTGCCCGACGGGCGGATCCGCAGCGCGCGGATCAGCAACCGCAGCCGGTCCTCGTGCCATGGCGGGTCCAGCCAGCCTGCCAGCTCGGCCACCGTCATCTGCGGCCGGTCATCCGTCACCGGACGGTCCAGGTTTCCCGGTCACGCTCAGCCTTCCACCGGGCTATCAACCCGCCGGGTGGTGTTCGGGATCACCATGGCGGGTCACCTGGGCGGTGCCGCGCCGCGTCACCGTTCATTAGCTCCAGCAGCGGGGCGAAGTCGGCCCGTATCCGCGCGCACGCCGACTCCATCGCCGCCTCAAACGCCGCCGCGAACGGCGCGTACTGCTCGGCCAGCCGCCGGGCCGACACCTCAGCCGCGCCGATCAGCTCCCGCGCCGCCTGCTCGCGGCGCTGCTGGGCGTCCATCTCAGGCACCTTGCACCACGCCGTCGGGCCAGCGCAGCACCGGCCCGTGCGGCGGCAGCGCCGACAAGTCCAGCCGCGCCATCGCCCGCTCGCCATGCTCATCCCGCCAGGGACAGTCCACGTAGAAGCATGCGACCACGTACTGCGACTCGGCCAGCCGCAGCTCGTACGTGCCGCAGTACGGACAGGCTGGCGGCAGCGGCGGCGGCTCCCCGCACTGGCCGCAGTCCGCCGGCGGCGGCGGCAGCTTCGCCCGGCACTCCGCGCACCGGGTGGCCAGCCGGATCCGCGCCCACCGGGTTGCCTCGTCTATCCCGGGCAGCCGTTGCGCCTGCACCGTCCAGCCGTGGATCATCCGCATCGCATACGCCCGGTCCTCGTCGGACGCCTGCGCGGTCAGCTTCGCTATCGCCTGCAATGCCAGCACCGTGTTGGCGTCCGAGCCGCCGCGTTCGATCACCGACCCGGACACCTGCTCGCGTAGCTCACGCTCCAGTTCCCGCACTCCGGCATGGGTGACCATCACCACCTGAAAGGCTTGGGCGTTGCCCGGCGGCGCCGACCCGGCGGCGCCGCCGATCGGCCCGGACGGCATCACGTCCGGGTAGAACACCATCACCTCGGCCATGGTGAGAGCCGTCAGCAGGGCGTCGCCGGCCACGGTGATGTCATCGGGCGGCCCTGACCCCACGCGCGCCTCCCCAGGCGGCTAGCTAGGTGTCAGGGGCGGCCGGCCACCGCCCCACGCCGTTTACCCTAACCGGGGCAATCGTTTACCGGGAAGGGCGGTTCCGGCCGTACTTGGGCAGGCCGAGCGCCCGCCGCCACTTGCGGATCGTCTCCGGGCACACGCCCATCCTGCGGGCCTGCTGTCCGAGGGCGAACCGGGCGCCCCCCGCGTCCAGCCATGCCGAGTACGCGGCCAGCCGCGCCCGGTAGGCCGCATGGTTGGACGCCCGCGCCGCCGGCAGGCCCAGCTCCATCCGGACCTGCTGCCGGTTCACCGGAACAGCCAGTGCTTGCGGCGGGGGCGCACCACCAGGGCGGCGATCAGCGCGCACACGGCGGCGGCGTACGCGGGAAACCAGGCGGCCAGGCCCCACTGGGGCAGCGTCGCCATGGCCAGCACCGCAGCCGTCGCGCTGGCCAGGTAGGTGCCGGGGGTTTCCCCGTCCGGGTCAGCCCACGCGTGCCCGATGGTCGGCAACGCGGCGGCCAGGTCGGCGCCCACCGCCAGGATCACGGCCACCCGGCCGCGTCCCGCGCCCAGCCACGCGCCCAGCGCCAGGGCGGACAGGAAACCGCAGCACCAGTGCCAGCCGCTCAGCGGCTCTCTGAGCGCCGCCGGGACGCGCAGCGCGAGCAGCGCCACCACCGCCGGGCCCAGGCCGAGCGCGGCGGTCACCGCCACCTGGCGCGGCGGCAGTCCTTGCGCCCACCCGGCGGCGGCGGCGATCGACGCGGCCGACGCCCACATAACCCACGACACCCGGTTCGGGGCGGCCCGTCCCGTCCAGGTGTCGCGGGCGTATCCGGCGAACCCGGCCAGCGCGAGCCCGGCAGCAGGCCACGCCACCCAGCCGGGCAGCGGCAGGATCACGCGCTGGCCGCTGCGGCGACCGCGTCCATCACCGCCGGGTCGCGGGCCAGGGCGACCCGCACCCAGCAGCTATCCGCGCCGGGCGGGAACAGGTGCCCGGGTACCGCGTGCACGCCAGCCTCCCGCATGGTCGCGGCGAACCCGGCGCAGTCCATGCCGCCCTCGCGGTCGATGATGGCGAACGGCCCGGCCTGCCGTGGCCGCACGCTCAGCCCGTCCCCGAGCTGGGCGGCCAGCCGAGCATGGTTGGCGTCGAGCAGCCGCGCCATCCGCCGCCGGTACTCCAGCAGGCACGCGCCCCGCCCGGCCGAGCAGATCCGGCCGAGCACCGCCAGGTCCAGCGGCCGGTGCAGGTAGCCGCGAATGTCCGCCGCCCTGGCCACCGCCGCGTCCAGGTCGGGCGAGCAGCCGATCGCGCCGAACCCGTGGCCGCCCAGGCCGATCAGCTTCCTCGTGTCCGCGAGCACGATCCACGACAGACCGGGGATGATGGCCATCTCCGCGATCTTCGGGATGGGCATCATCGGCGGGCAGGTCCCGGCCAGGCAGTAGTCCACGATCAGCACCGCGCCATAGTCGGCGCACAGGCCGGCGATGCGGCGCAGCGACGACGGGCCCTGCACGACGCCGGTCGGGTTATCGGGGATGACCAGCACCACCGCCCACGCGCCGGCCTCCAGTAGCAGGGCAACCGAGTCCGGGTCCACGCACCCGTCGGGCTGCCGCCACGCATAGGCGGGGATGCCGCCGTGCGCGGCCACCTCATCCGGCCACACCCCGAACGACGTAGCCCCGAACACGACCATGCGCCCGGCCACGCCGTGCGGGTGCTGGGCGGCGACCGCCTGCACGGCCATAGTGAACGCGTCCGTGCACGAATCGGCCAGCCGCATCCCGCACCCGGTCAGGCTCGCCAGCCACGACTCCACCGAGGGCAGGAACCGCAGCGGGTCATCCAGCCACCCAGCCGGCGGGTGCTCGGCCGCCTCCCGCATCCACGTCTCCAGCAGCGCGGGCGGCGGGTAGCCGGCCATCACGTCCACGCCCTGGCCGCCGTGGTACAGGTCGCGCTCCAGCCCGGTCATGGTCACCACAGCCAGCATCCCGGCCGTACAGGCGGCAGCGAATGCTTCGCCGCGTGCCGCGAGATGTGCTCCGCGTGCGCGTACCGCAGCGCGGGTAGGGCAGCATGGTGGTGGTGCCCGTGGCTGGTGATCATGCCCTCCGCTGGGATTGTCCCGGTCCCGGTTGCCAGCGCCGCCGCCACGCCCACCGTGGCGGCGGCGCGCCTCGCCGTCACCCGCCAGGCCACGGGTCGTTCGCGGCCCGGACAAGCCGCGACTCCGCACCAACCACCGGGCAGTCACGCACAGTAACCGCGCCGCCGTTGCCGCCGTTGCTCAGATTCATCCGAATTCACCCCTTCGACCGTGCCCGCGCTTATACGGGCGGTTCCCTCACCACGCCATCCCAGCCGATCCGGGTCAGCGCGTCATCATGCGTCGGCGCGTAAAGCACCTGCACGTCCAAATCGGGCAGCAGCGCCCCGTCCAGGCTGGCGCAGTCCACCGTCAGCCCGTCGCCCGCTCGCAGGGCCGCCATGTCGTCGTCGTTCAGCACGAGGGTCAGCGACGACCGCAGCCCGTCCGCGACCGGGATGAAACCGGCAGCCTGTAGCATGCTTCGCACCCTAACCCACCATGGCGGCCAGCGCCCGGACCCACCGCGCCGGGCTGCGCCGCGCCCGCCGCTCCGCCGCCGCAATGGCGATGGCCTGCACCTGATCCGCCGACCCGGTGAACGGCCGGTAATAGACCCGCCCCGCGCGGGACACCCACAGGTTGGACTTCACCCGGTTGTGCTGCCCGCACAGCAGCGCCAGGTTCCACAGGCAGGTGACGCCGCCGAGCGACCAGGGCACGATGTGATCCACCTGGAGCCGCCACCGCGACCCGCAGTACACGCACCGCCCCCGGTCGGCCCGGCCGACCATGCGCCGCAGCCGCGTGGGGATCCGCGCCGACCGCTGGGCGCCCCGGGCGCGCAGGTGCCGCCACCACACCCGCCGCCGGCGGGGCACCAGGTACACCAGCAGGCCGCCCGGCCCGGACAGCAGCTCGGCCGCGAACCCGGCCGCCACGACCAGCGCGAGGGCCGCCCATGCGGCCAAGCCGCTCATATGTCCCAGCCGCCCTCAGACAAGCGCACCACGCGGCGGGGCGACTCGATGCGGCAGTAGCCGCCGATCCCCTGCGGGCAGTCCCGGTGCTGCCAGCGCACCGCACGCGGAGCCCAGTAGCAATGACAGTTCACCGTGCCGCTGGCGTGTGTCCACGCGCCCTGGCCGCACCAGTCGCAAGACCGGTACCAGGCCGCCTTGGCTACGCCCCGGCGCTGGCACCACCGGCTCAGCGGCGAGGACGGCACCGACGCCGCCCCCACCGCGAAACACGCCACCATCACCCACCACCAGGCGAGCGCGGCCAGGTAGACACCCGGGCCGTGCATCAGCCGTCCGCCGCGAAGAACAGCCGCTCGCCCACGTTGCCCGCGCCCGGCCGGAACCCGTACACCACCCGGCCCCGCACCGGCGGCTCGCGGAACCCCCACACCAGCCCCGGCGACGTGCCCGGGATGCCCAGCCGCACACCCACCGCGTACGGCTTCTGGGTAAACCAGGTGCCGGTCAGCCGGGTTTGCACGCACCCGCCGACCCAGCGCAGGAACCGGGACGGGTCGTTGGCCTCGCGAAATTCTTCCTGCCCGGCCGCGTTGAACGTGGCCTGGTAGTCCTGCCCGTTGGCCAGGTCCAGGCTGACGCACCGGTCCAGGCCGTTGCCGTTGACCCACCAGGTCTGATTCCACGCGTCGGTGATCACGAACCGGTTCGACCACGACCTGCCCGGGTGCGGCACCGCCAGGTGCGGGCGCGCCCCGGCGTGCGCCTGCTGCCCGGCCAGCGCCGCCCCGATGGTCACCGACGCGACCGCGCAGATCCGCGCGACCCGGATCAGGGCACCCGCACCGTCTCGCCGTCCCGTGCCAGCTTGCCCTCGCGCACCAGGTGCGCCACGTCTGATGGTTTGCATCCCGCCTCCGCCAGCAATTCCCTGATGGTCATCGTCCTCGCGCCCAGCACGCCCAGCACGTCCTGCGCCTGCGCCTCGGCGCGCTCGGCCAGCACCTCAGCCGACGGCCTGTTCAGCCGCGCCGCCAAGCCCTCCGCGATCAACGACGGCAGCGGCCGGATCAGCCCGTCCCGCGCCGCCCGCTCCGCCACGCCGTGCACGTCACGCTCAAAGTCGGTCCGCATCGGCACGCTCGGCCGGTTGTCTGGGCCGATCGCATACCCGAGCCCCACCGTCGGGCTGCCGTCGCGGAACTCCCGGGCCAGCAGCCCCGGGTCCGCGCTCAGCCGCACCATGCCCGACGTGACACTGTCGGCGGTGCGGTAGCAGAACACGTTGCCGCCGGCCAGGATCGACCGGATCTCCGACACGTTGCCGAACTCCGCGATCGACGGCACCTGCAAGGCGAGCCGCAGCCGCACGCCCACCTTGCGGCCCAGCTTGGCCAGTTTCAGCACCAGCTTGGCCGTCGGCTTGTCGGCCAGCAGCAGCGGCGCCTCGTCCACCGTCACCTCGACCAGCGGCAGCCCGCACAGCACCGGGTCGAAAAAGTCCATCCCCCGGATGGTGCGGCCGGTGACCGGGTTAGTCCACACCTTGTCGGCCAGCCACGCCGACTGCGCCTGCATGCCGTCAAACAGGCCCTCCAGGTAGGCCGTGCACTCGTCCGGGCCCTTCGCGTACGGCACGTGATCGCGCCACGCCGGGAGGGCCTGGCCCATCTGCGGATCCAGGATCACCGGCGCGACCAGCCCCGAGACGGCGCTGATACACAACCCCAGGTTGAGCGCTCCGGTCTTGCCCGACCCGTCCACGCCGGCGATCAGGTCATGGCGGGCGCCGCCGCCCACGCCGGGCCGGTACACCTGGCAGCGCACCGGCTGCCCGTCGGGGAACCGGCCGACCACCGCCAGGCCGGTGGCCGGGTCGATGGTCGCCCCGTCCCACGGGCGCACCCCGGACAGGGTGCCCTGCCGCAGCCGGGTGAACGTGCCCATCGACTTGACCCCGTTGCGAGCGGGCTCGGCGTACGCCTCGTCCACCGCCGCGTCGAACGCGGCAGCCAGCGCCTCGGGCCGCTTGCAGATCTGGTCGATGTGGGTTTTCGTCCCCCGGCACCGGATCGGCCACTGCTGGCCGCCGGGGATCGGCGCAGCCGGGCCCAGCGACGCGTGCCACTTCTGGGTTTCGCACAGCTCCGCGAACGTCTGCTCCACCGTCTGGTCCGGCTTGGCTTCCGGGCCGGGCGGGCGCCACGCGTAATGCGCCAGCCAGTACCCGTACGGCACCGCCCAGCCGGCCAGCCCCACGACCGACCACGGGCCCAGGCCCAGCCCGGCGGACAGCATCGCCCACAGCCACGCCCAGGCGGCCGACGCCTGCACATGCGCCCGGGTGTACGCGTCGCGGTGCCGCACCAGCAGCGCCGCCACCCCGCACGGCACGGCAGCGACCGCGCCAGCGCTCACCCAGTCCGCGCCCGCCGCGCGGGCGGCCAGCGTCGCGCCGATCAGCACGGGCCACGCCAGCGGCACGACCTGCCACCGCCACCGCCACGGGTGCGGGCCGCCCTGCCGCTGCGCCCGGTCGCGGGCCTTGGCCAGCCGGCGCAGCTCCGCATCGGCTTCCTTGCCGGACAGCACCACGGGCTGGGGAGGCTGACCGGTCAGCCTCCCCAGCGGTCCCCGCTTCCGCGTCTTGCCCACTGTTCGGGAGGTCAGCCGGGCAGGACGCCCTCGGCGGGAACGTCGGTCGAGTCGGTGGCGTTCAGCGAATCCTGCATCGCCTTGTAGTTCAGCAGCTCGCCGTGCAGCGATTGCATCGCCTGCTGGTAGCGGCCAGCGCAGGCCCGCAACTCCTGGGCTTCCATCTCGGCATCGGTGGCCAAGCCGGGCAGCCGGGTCGCGTTGGGGAACGCGGCGGTCACCCGGTCACCCAGCCCGTCGGCGGCGGCCAACGCCTGGTCATTGACGATCTGGTCGGCGGCCTGCACAGCCGCCTCGGCTTCGGCTATGCCCGCGTCCAGGGTGAAATCGGCGGTGCCCGTTGCTGCCATCGTGCTGTCTCCATTCGCGTGCTGTGGTTTGACCCGTACCTCAAACGGGCCCTTGCCCGCCGTGCTGTGCTCCACCAGCTCGGCCGTGGTGAACGGCCCCTCATCGGGGTGACCGTCGCGGTAGACCACCCACTTGTTACGCGGCGCGCTGCCGTTGCGGGCCGGGTCGCCGGGGGTGGTGCCGCCCGGCGACCCGGAGCCGGTGCCGCTGGCCGGCGGCGGCGTTCCTGGGGTCCTGCCGTCGGCCAGCGGCGGGTCCGCCGTGGCGGCCTCGGGGTGCTCGGCTTCCCAGCGGCGCTGCTTGTACGCGGCGATCTGCTCCCGCATGGTGGCGTGCTGCCCGGCGTGGCTGGCGGCGCGCTTGGCCCGGTCGTGCTCCCACTGCACCATCGCGTGCCGGTGCTCGGCCCAGCCTTCGCGGAACCCGTGCGCCAGCGACGACCGCGACGGGTGGGCTATCTCGCCCGCCCACCACGCCATGGTGGCCTGGCGGGCGTGGCGGCGGCGGACCGCGTCCGCGTCATGGTGCGGGCCGCGCTTAGTGGCGGCCGACCGGGATGCGGTCCGGCGCTTGCCCAGCTCGGCGCGCAGGTTGCCGCCGGACTTGCGCACCGCGTGCGCCAGCCCGTAGATGATCAGGACGCCGACGACCAGTTCCATGGGTCAGTGCCCGTGCAGCGTCCCCGGGTCGCCATGGTGCGGCCCCGCGCCCTCCACAACCGCACGCGGATGCGGCGTGCCGTTGTGCCCGTTGGTCGCGGCCAGCGCGGGCAGGATCGTCGGCAGCCACGTCTTGACCAGCCGCAGCTCCGCCGGGGACAGCGCCGGGGCGCTGATCGTCACCTTGCCGCCGTTCAGCGGCAGCGTCACCGTCTTAGCCGGCCGCGTCGTCTTGTGCCCGTTCCCTGATGCCATGGTCAGCTCCCTTAGCTGTGCTGGATCGTGGACACGCCCTGCTTGACCACCGTGTCCACGTGGTTGAGGGCCTGCCAGCCGGTGGTGCCGGTGACCACCATCACCGCCAGCAGGATGGCCGCCCAGTAACTCCCCCGGCTCGGCGTGCCACCGCGCGGGTGCAGGTCGTGGACGACCTTGAAGGTCAGCAGCGCGGACAGGATCATCACCCCGGTCGCGGCGGTGATGCCGAACACGCCCGCCGTGGTGGACCCGAACCAGCCCTGCACGGTCGCGGTCACCGACATGGCCACGTGCCCCAGCCACCCGTTCAGCCCAGTCAGGCAGATGCCGGTGAACACCAGGATCACCCGGGCCACCCGGAACTTGTTGACCACGAACATGGCGATCGACACGGTGACGAACAGCGCCCCCAGCGCCGCCTCGCTCAGCGAGGACAATCCGAGGATGTTCATCAGGGCCTCCACCCGGCCAGCAGCAGCATCGTCACCATCACCATGACCGCGCCGGCCAGCCGGGGCGGCGAACTTTTCACCCACCGCAGCCAGTACAGCAACGCGGTCGTCGCCATGTCCTGCACGCCGAACGCGTAACGCGGCCAGCGCAGCAGCCCCGAGCTGTAGAAGCTCGCGGACGCCTTGTGCAGCGCCCACTCGGCGCGCAGCGTCGGCGGCGCCTTGTCGGCCAGCGCCACGCCGGTGAATACGCCGGCCGCCGTCTTCGGCAGCGCGGCGAGCTGGACCCGGTCCCGCAGGCGGGAGGCCGCCGGGACGGTTCCGGTCCCGCAGGCAGCGTCCTGAGTGCGTGACATTGGTTCCGCCGCCGCCGCCGGGACGGCGTCTATGCGCGCGGGCACGGGTGCCCGGGTGCGCTCCTGCGCGTCGGCCAGGTCCCCGGCGGCTTTCACGTCGGGGAACACCAGCTCGGTGACGGTGCCCATCAGCACGCCTCCCGCAGTAGTTGGTCGGCCTCGGTGGCGAGGGCCATGCCGAGCCGGTTGAACACGGCGGTGCGCCGCTCGGGCGGCAGGCTCTTGGCCACCGCCAGGACGTACCGGTAGCTGGTGGCGAGCAGGTCATCGGACGTCTCCGCGCGGCCGATCCGCTCGGTCCAGCAGGCGAGCTGCCGCTGGCTGCGGGTGGGCTTGCGCGACCCGTCCGCGAGCACCCGGTGCCCGGCCATCAGGCGGCCCTCACTTCGGGGCCGCGACGCGGCCGGACCTGGCGGATGGTGAACTCCGGCCAGCGGCCCGGATGCACCCGTTTCTGATCCAGCCAGCCGAGCAGGACATCCTCCGCGTTGGGGTTGGCAGAGTCGATCCGGCCGTCGTCCTGGTCGTGCCCGTTGCGGGCGACCCGGTACTCAAACCGCTCACGGTGTGCCATCGCAGTCTCCCCGACCGTTACCGATAACTGGCCACTATACGCCTACGTCCCAGCCGTTCAACCCCTGAGCGCGTACTGTGGCCGCATGGCAGGCAAACAGGTATCAGGCAGGCAAGCTGCCCTGATCGCCCACCTGGAGGCGTACATAGCCGCCCGCAAGCCCGGCCAGGAGATGCCCCGCGAGGTGGACCTGATCGGCCCCCGGTGGGGGTCGCGGACCACCGTGCGGGGCGCGGTCGCGGACCTGGCCGCACGCGGCCTCATCGAAGGCGGCGGCCCCGCCACCCGGTGGAAGATCACCATGCTGCCGGTGCTGCCGGTGCCGCTGGCCCGGTACTCCACCCGCACCCACGGCGGCGAGGCAGCCGCCGGGTGGTTCGCGGACGCGTGGACGCATGCCGTCGCCCGGCTCGGCTACACGCCCACCGAGCGGGTCACCCCCGGGCTGGCCCCCATCGACCAGGTGGCCGCCGGGCTGGGCATGGGCAACGTGCCCGGCATCCCGCTCACCGCCCGGCGCGTGCTGCGGCTGGTGGACGGGCGCGAGCACAACGAGGTGCTGTACTGGTTTCCCGACCGGGTCGCGGCCGACGCGCCCGCGCTAGCCGAGCAGCAGGGCAGCATCCCCGGCGGGTCGCTCGCCTACATCGCCCAGTGCGGCCACCGGCCCACCGGGTACGCGCTGCGGATCCGCTCCCGGGTACCCGACGAGGGCGAGCGTGACCGGCTGCGGATCGCCCGGGGCATCTCGCTGCTGATTGTGTGGCGAGCCGGGTACGCCGATGACGGCTTGCCGGTGTTCTGCTCCCGTGAGACGTACCCTGACTACCGGGCCGAGCTGGTCGAAAGCGGGGGCAGCATCTAGCCTCGCCCTGAACGGCTGAAAGGACTTCCCCCATGGCAGCCGAGGACAGCCCGGGAATCCGGGCAGCACTAGACGCCGCGCTCAACCCTGTTTCCGCCGGAAGGTACGTGCGCCTCGTCACCATCAGCGCCGCAGAGTTTGAGGCAGGGTACGCGGCCCGGTCCGGCATCAGCGTGGCCGAGCTGCACGCCCTCGGCCGGTCCGCCCGCCCCTGCCACTGCGGCGCAGACGACTGCCGGGGCTGGCAGATGGTCAACGCCCGCGAATGGGCCGACGCCAGCACTGCACAAGACGAGGTGCCCTATTCCGGTGACCACGACATGGGGTCATCCGGGCACGTCGAACCCCGCCCGGCGGCGGGATGGCCGGGCGAGGGCTGCGAGCGTTAGAACCGGAACTTGCCCGGGGCGAACCGGAACGCGGCGTCGGCCACGATGTAGGCGGCGATGGCGGCGGCGAACAGGAACAGGCGAATGCGACGGCTCATCACGGTTTCCCTCCGCTGGGCTGTGATTCGCCCACGGTAACAGTGAGGGTGCGTTCCGCGATACGCCGCCAGGTGGCCTGCTCCAGCGCCGTGAGCTGTGTCCACGGCGTCTCGGGGATGCCATAGCGGCGGCAGAACTCCGCCCAGGCGCGCATCGCTGCGGCCTCTATCGCGTCCACAGCCGCTCATCCCGCGCGGCCCGGTAACGGGCGGCAGCCTCGGCGTCCTCGACCGCGTCCGGCCACGGGATCATCGGCGGCTCGGGGTCCAGCCACGCGGCCAGGGATCGCAGCTCGGCCGCCAGCCGGGGCTTGACCCGCAGCCGGACACGCCGCCACGCCGTCAGCAGCGCCCAGGCGCCGGCCTGCCACCAGGGCAGCGGGGCATGCATTCGTCCCCCTCGCGGATTAGGTGCGGGCCGGCCCGCCACCCTGGCTCTCAACCCCTGGAAGCCGGGCGGCCCGCGTCCCTCATTATGCCGCCGTCCCGGTCGGCCGCCGGGGTTTTGCACAGGACTTTCCCCCGGCTGGGGACAACCGCCGGGGCCCCGCGCACCGGGCTGGGCGGCGCGGGGCCCCGGCGGGTCAGGTGATCAGGGGTAGTTGGGCTCGGTGTCCCACGTCTGGAATTCCGGGGCCTGGCCGAGCGAGTCAAGCTGCCCGGTTTCGATGTGCGGCCGGGCGCCGACCAGGGCGCCGTCCTTGACGCCCAGCACCTTGATCGTGCCGGTCAGGTTGGTCTGCCCGACGTTGATTACCGGGCTGGAGCCGTCGAACTGGAAGAACGGCGACACGATCCACAGCCGGTTCTGGTACGCCTGCGAGCCGTACGCGCCGGCGGTTTGCAGGCTGAGCTGGTTCTTGCCGTTCAGCCCGAAGTAGAGCTGGCGCAGGTGCCCGTTCGGCGCGTCCTGCTGGGAGAACACCTGAGTGTCCCCGAACTGGATCAGCAGCAGGTCCAGGTTGGGGTCAGCGAACGGCTGGTTGATCGGGTCGCCGTTGAGCACCGACGTGACCTGCTCGACGGGGATGAACAGCGAGTCCTGGGAGGCGTCTGACCCGGACCGGGCGGCGAGGATGACCTTATCGCCGGCGGCGGGGGTGCCGACGGTCTTGAGCACGTCGTTGGGGCCGACCGGGGTGTTGTAGATGTCGAAACAGAACGGGTTGACCGCGCAGCCGATCGTGCGCGGGATCGGGTGGGTGCCGGCGCTGGCGGCGGTGGTGACGCCGAGCGCGAGCGCGCCCGCGCCGGCGAGCGCGAGCAGCCTGGGCAGGATCCGCATTGAGAGTCCCCCTCCGGGTAATGCGGGGGGTGCCCGCTCCCCTGCGGGTCGTCAGCCCCCCGCGCAAGGGTGGCATGCCCGGCCGGTGCCGCGCTAGAGGCGCGCCGGCGTTTTGTCCAGCAGCTCGGCCACGTCGCGGGCCAGCGCCCAGGTCGGTTTGATCCGGGCCAGGCACCGCTGCCCGGCCGCCGTCTGGTCCCAGCCGGGGCCGAACAGGTCGCCCAGCTTGCGCATGGCCAGGGTTTCGACGTGCTGCCGGTCGGCCAGCCATTCGGCCACCCAAATCAGGTCGTCGCGGCCGAGTGGCTGGGTGCAGTCGGCGCACACCATGGCCACCAGGTCGTGCGGGGGGACCAGCAGCCGCACCGGCTCAGGGTGCAGGTGGTAGCAGGGCTCAGCCATGCCGCGCCGGCTTGCCGGGCCAGCAGGCGCGGATCTGCACCTGGCCGTCAGCATGGGAGATGGCGTGCGGCTTGTACCCGTCGGCGGGCAGCACGAGGGTCCGGCCGCCGTTCAGCGAGCAGTCCAGGCACCAGGCTTCGCCGGGGTCGGGGCCCGGTTCGATGATGCGG
>Ga0126381_100000109_pt1 | contig 93104 bp, 83 predicted proteins | sample PanSoiMetPlot_28_FD_96465 | JGI IMG/M metagenome (GOLD analysis project Ga0126381, IMG submission 96465) | Tropical forest soil microbial communities from Panama - MetaG Plot_28 | ecosystem: Environmental > Terrestrial > Soil > Tropical forest > Bulk soil | place: Panama | collected 2016-02-17 | reverse complement strand
TATGTCGCTGCGCTCCAAACCGCGAATCCTCTTTCTCAGCTGAAAGCGCCTGTTGCTCCCATTGCTGCGGGCTCGGCGCGTGGTCGGCCTCGCCCTTATTTATGTCGCTGCGCTCCAAACCGCCTTGCAGTCTAGCGCTCGTTCGGTCTTTTTTGCTCTTGATGCGTGCCGCTCAGCGGCTTGTCCGCACAGCGACTAGTCAGATGATAGCTGAGGCAAGTGGGACGGAGAGGATTAGGAAGCGCAAGGTCCCTCCGTCCTACTCGCGCACTGATGAAAACGTGCGCTCGCTGTACGGACGTCGGGATGACGGAGTCAAATTGGGTGCATAAATTTCCATAGTTATCGCACACGAGCCTCAGTTCATCGTGCACACGCATGCTGGGTGTTTATAATTCCCTGTTATCTTTCGGAAAGAGAGAACAAAACTCATGGCAGGAGTAACAGGCCGTGTCGCGCTGGTGACGGGCGCTTCCCAGGGAATAGGCCGGGCCTGCGCGCTGGCGCTGGCGGAAGGCGGAGCGCTGGTGGCGCTAGCCGCTCGCAACGAAGAAAAGCTGGCTGCTGTGACCAGGGAGATTGAATCGACAGGCGGGCAGGCATCGGCGTTTCGCATGGACGTGAGTAATGAAGATGAGGTCAAAGCCGCGGTGAAAGCCGCGATCGAGCGCTTTGGCAAAGTGGAAATCCTGGTGAACAACGCCGGCGTGACCAAAGATACGCTGCTGATGCGGATGAAGCGCGCGGATTGGGAGTCGGTTCTGCAGACAAATCTGAGCGGCGCGTTCTTTACGACGCAAGCCGTCATCAGCTCCATGCTGAAGCAGCGCTGGGGCAGAATCGTGAACATCACCAGCGTCTTTGGCCAGACCGGGCAGGTGGGCCAGGCAAACTATTCGGCGTCAAAGGCGGGGTTGATCGGCTTTACCATGGCGATGGCGCGTGAAGTTGCTTCGCGCAGCATCACCGTCAACGCGGTAGCACCGGGATACATTGAGACTGCGATGACCGAAGGCCTGGCGGCGGAGCTGAAAGCCAAGGTCAATGAGATGATTCCGCTGGGCCGCGCGGGAACGGATATGGAAGTGGCGCACGCGGTGCGGTTTCTAGCCTCGGAGGAGGCCGGCTACATAACCGGCCACGTGCTCAAAGTGAACGGCGGGATGTTGATGGGGTAGGCGACTTACGGTTTTCTGAAGCTTCCATTAAATGCTTCAATGAAAATGCATATTTTTTTATAGATGAAAGGTTGTGCGCCCTTATGGCCAGCCAATGATAAGGTTTGACGGTTCAGCGTAAGCGTTGTGCAATCAGCACAGGAATCGTTTTCAAGAATTTCCTTTCACAAAAGCCCGCTTTTGAAGCGCTTGGCACCAGAGTTGCTTCCTTAAGAAATGCTCATCGATGTCCACGGTTTAGTCGACACGTCGCTGGGTCCCACCAAGGCTAGTTCCAAAAAAATCTAAAAACTCGATCTACAGGAGAAAAGGAATGAGGAAGCACATACTTGTAGCCCTCGCTTTGTTCTGCCTGAGTGCGCTGACCGCCAGCGCAACTCAGAACGAAAAGAACCAGCTGCGCGCCCGACTGGACGGGATTCACGAAACGAATCCTTCAACGATCATCACCAACGCGACGGGTACGCTCACAGCCACCCTCAACGATGATTCCAGTATCACCTTCACCTTAACGTACCAGAACCTGTCTACCCCAGTGACCCAGGCGCACATTCATGTCGGGGCAACGAAGATTACCGGCGGAGTCGCAATATTCTTCTGCTCGAACGTGGGCGGTGCTCCGGCAGGGACGCCGGCGTGTCCTAACGACGCCACCAACTCCGGTACAGTGAGTCGCACGGTGACAGCTGCCGATGTGGTCGGACCGACGGGACAGGGAGTTGCCGCAGGTGACTTTACGAGTGTTGTGCGCGCAATCGCGAGCGGTGTGGGCTACGCGAATGTTCACACAACCGCTCATCCGGCGGGTGAGATACGGGGACAGATCCGTCAGCTTGGAGATGATGAAGACGACGAGCTTCCCGGCGCAGACAGTCAGCACCACCGCTAAACGCCCACAATACAGATCGCATATTCTCTTCAGAGAGCCTCGCGACCGGCGGGGCTTTTCTTTTGGCCGCAACGCGGACCCAACAATTTAGAATCAGAAAATATTCTGCAGGTTGGGGGACGCTGCTGGCATTCTTGCGCCGGCATGACCTTGTGATCGCGAGAATGGAGAAGAAGACAGCCGCTGTGGCAAGTGAATGAGGCGCCATGTTGAAGATTGTTCAAGCCGAAAGTCCCGAACAGGTGGCAGCCGCGCGCGAAATGATTGAGGAATACGCGGTCAGGCTGGGGGTCAGTCTCTGTTTCCAGGGTTTTGAAGAAGAGATGCGGACGCTGCCGGGAAAATATGCTCCGCCGGCAGGCCGGCTTTTGCTGGCGCTAATGGATGAAAAGCCCACCGGTGTGATTGCGCTGCGGCCACTTGGCGATAACGCAGAAGGTGTTTGCGAGATGAAGCGGCTGTTCGTACGGCCGGACTTTCGCGGGCACCGGATTGGCCGCGTTCTGGCGGAACGCATCATTGCTGAGGCGGCGGAAATCGGCTACAAGCGCATGCGGTTGGACACGATGCCGGGAAAGATGGACAGTGCGATCGCGATGTATCGCGAACTAGGCTTTACCGAAACTGCGCCCTATTACGAAACGCCGGTCGGGCAAACCCTTTTCCTGGAACTGGGGCTAAAGCATGAACATCACGCAAAGAAGTAAGCTGCTCAACCAAGCTGCCGTATATCAAAAGGTAAATATCTGATTTTCCATAAGGGTGTGAGCACTCAAGGAGATTGTTCAACGAAATCAAGGTGAAATGACTATCGAGAAATGAACAAGCATGGCTGACAAAAATTGTGCTTGCAGAAAGCGATGGCTCTGATTACTATCCAAGCAACAACCCCTGGGAGCATATTGCAAACTGGCTCCAACAATGAATATCGGCGAGACAATCAGAAATTACCGGCTGCAAAAAGGCATGTCACAAGGTGACATCGAAAAGCGCACAGGGCTGTTGCGCTGTTACCTGTCACGTGTGGAGAACGGCCATACCATACCGTCACTGGATACGCTTTCCAAAATCGCCACAGCCATGGATCTGCCCCTGGGGCAGTTCTTCACCGACCATTTGTCCAACGGCAACCCCAAGAGCCTGCCACCGCTCACGGAAGACGAAGTGCGCTTCCTGACCCAGATACGCCGCTATTCCATGAACCTGAATGACAGCGACCGCAAACTGGTGCTGGCCATGGTGAAGAAGATGGCAACGGGAGCGGGAAAGTAGCAGTCAGCACTCAGCACTCAGCCAAACCCCAAACCAACCGCAAAGGACGCGACGGACGCAGTGGTTTCTGAAATCCCGAGCGCAGCGAGGGATTCATACGGTCTTCTACCCACTCAATTCATGACTAAAATGTTGAAGCGCAAGGCAGCAGGGACTATCTCCACTGCTTGTTTGCGTTAGTCGACTCCTCAACAAGAATCGCAGTGACAGGGACCCCTCACCCGCGCAGTGAGCCCAATCAGCAGTTTGGGATGTCGCGGCGCGGGATTCGGGGCTTCGGAAAAAGCTAAGCCGCCTTGCTCGCTTCGCTCAGCGCCAGAACAGCCAGTTCGAGACGGTCGCGAGCGCCGGTCTTGGTAAAAATGCTCTGCAGGTGGCGCTTGACGGTATTTTCGCTGATGGAGAGCGCCTCGCCGATGTCTTTGTTCTTCATGCCGCGGGCCACGTGATAAGCGATCTGACGCTCGCGGGTGGAAAGACGGCCCATGGTGTTGGCAGAGTTTTTGGATTCGGCTGTCATCGTGGTGAGCACCTGCTGGGCAAGCTCGTCGGAAAAAGCCAGCTCGCCGTTGGCTACGGTGCGGATGGCATTAAAGAGTTTTTCCGGGCCGTCACTCTTCAGAACCAGCCCGCGGGCTCCGAGCTTGACCACCTGAGCATAGTCAAGTTCGCTGTCAGAGCCGGTAAGGACAACCGCGGCGACGCGGCTGCCGGCACGGTCCAGGGTGCGCAGGACCTCGAAGCCGTCGCCGTCGGGCATGAACAGGTCCAGTACCAGGACGTCAGGCGGCTGTTCTTTCACGATCGAGAGCGCTTCCTGCCCGTTGGACGCACGGCCCTCGACAACAAAATCGGCCTGCGTGGCAAGCAATGCCGCCAGCGACTCGCGCAAAACGGCGTGATCATCGGCTATAACAATCCGCGTACGGCTTTTCGGCAGAGGTTTTGGAACCATACTTAATCCTTAGATGCAGTTCTCATGACCGATGAGCTGCCGAAAGTTTTGGTTGGCCAAAAAGCAAAAATAGCGCGATAAATTTCCTGGGATGCACAAAAGAATGCAAAATCAGGGCCCCGCTGTGGAAAAGACGATTTGGGGGGCTTGTTTGCGAAATGGATACCGCGGCCAAGATTTGATCGAGATCGCAGGCGCGCTGGTCCCTGTACTTTGAGGAGGTGTGCAGAGCGAAAGGCTATGGTATATTCCGCTCAAATGCCCCCGATAGCTGATCTGACTGGTTGATCCTCCGGGGACTGGAGCCGCCATTTGGCGATCGACGAAGAACTCAACGTACTGGAAGACCAGCTTCGCCGGCTGAAGGTGGAGTACGACATGTACTTCGGCGGCGGATCCAAAAAACCTCCCGTGGAAATCGAATGGAAGGTCAAAACGCTGCTCAAGCGTTATTCTGACGGCGCGCGCATGAACTACGCGCAGCGCTTCCGCTACAACACGCTCCAGCAACGCTACTCGCTCTACAACGCCCTGTGGCAGCAAAAGCTGCTGATCAAGGAAGAAGGTTACCGGCGTCCGCAGGATGCGGTGCTGGGCATTCAGGGGATCCGCACCGATGAAGAGCACGAAGCCGCCAAGGAGTTGAAGCATCACGGTGCAGCGATACAAGACCGTCCGTTCAGCATGCTGTTTTCTGAGGAGTCCGACCAGAAACAGGTTGAGTCGCTGTTTCGGGCGCTTACGGAAGCGCGCAAAAAAACCGGGGAAAAGAGCGCCGCCAACCTGGATTCATTCAAGAAGTTTGTCCAACAGAAGACCACACAACTGCGCAAGGAATACGGCTGCAAGTCGGTCGAGTACACGGTGGAGATGCAGAACGGGCAGGCCAAACTGAAGGCGAAACCGAAAGCCTAGATCGACCAAGCTAACAACTCATGCGAAACCCACAATCCTGGCTCTTCTTCCTGACATTATCTTTTTGTCTAACAGCGGCCGGCGGCTGCAAGAAATCGAATCCTCCGCCGATTGAGCAGGCCAAACCTGCGCCCACGGCGACTCCATCTCCTGCTGCGCACGCTGCTGCGCCTAACGCAGCAACCCCGGAAGATCTACTTCATGTTGCAGCAAGCAAAACATTCCAAGTAGTGCCACCGGCATCGTTCCCGGTCGATCAGGTACCGGCAAATGAGATCTCAGAGTTTCTCGTAGCCGGCCATTCCAATCAAATGTTACGGGTTGAGGTGGCTGAGGAACACAAAGAAGGCCCGCTGCATGCGAGAGTGGCGGCACAAGTAGCAAGCGGCCAGGCATTGACGGCAGCCGATCCGGACTTTTGCGACGATGAGAAGTTGTATCCGCTAACGCAGGAAGGGACGGTGCGCATTGTCTACGATCCGCACGGAACCAGCAGCTCCCTGCGGTTTTCTCTGATGGAAAGATCCGATCCCATGCTGAATGTTGGCCTGACGCCGCAGCAAGTTTCGATCAACTATGGATCGCTCGGCAAAGACAAAGGCAGCGAGGTCCGACCTTATCTGCACAGTTGTGAGGTTGGTTCTTCCTGGCCTGCACACGTCGTCCGTGAAAGTGACGCGGGCTGGCTTCGCATTGCCCAGGTGGAAGGGTACGAAAGAGTTTTTCCAAACGACAGGTCGATGCAGTTCTTAATCTCCAGTCTGAAGCAGCAAGCAAAGCCATTGGACGCGAAAAAGCTGCCGTTTGCCGACGACGACGATGCCGCGATTGTTCTGACCGCGCGCACAGAATTGATGAAGGGCGAAGGATGGACAGGTTGGCGCTGGATTGAAGGCAGCACACAAGACGAAGACTATCCGGGAGGCCTGGGCTACACATTTGAGGGAGTGACTGACGACGGGCGCTTCTTTCTCAGAATGACGGGACAAATTTCTCATCCGGCGTTGAAGCGTCTGGATCCGGGCGATACTCAGGGACCTGCAAGAGCAAAAGCCATTCGAGAGAACCGGCAGCTTCTGGAGCAAGCCCTCACCAAAGCCGATCCGGCTTCATTTACACCGAATCTGAATGAAGTGGACGCGATGATCCAGTCGATCAAGATTCAACGCTAAGATCACCCCGTAATTTTTCGGCAATCTGCTCCTTCAAACCTTCGCGGTTCGTCGGGAATCTCACGCTCCAAAGCGGCCTGGAGGCCTGGGCACGGGCTGAAAGTCTCGCTTAGGAGGCATATCGATGAAAAGAATAGCGATGCTGCTGGTGTTTGTGCTCGTCTCCATGATTCCGGTGCTCGCGCAGCAGGACAATGGCGCGCAAGACAAGAGCGCGAGAAAAGAGATGACAGGTACGCTTTGCAACGCCGCAAACGTGGTGGAGACCGCCGGTCACGCGACGTGCGATGAGTCGAAAGGCGGCGGGAGCGATGAAATGGTGTTCATTGACGATCAAGGCAAGGCCACCACGATTGCTAACCCAGGGAAAATGAAAGGCATGTCAGGCCAAAAGGTGAAGGTCAATTGCGAAATGAAGCTGGTCAACGGCCAGAACCAAATGTGGATTTACGACCTGCAGCATATTCCCTCAGGAATGTGATCGGCAGGTTCCGGAAGCATAAAAGAGGGCTTTAGTTCCCCCGCGAATAAAGCCCTCTTCATTATTTGCAGTTGTTCGCAACTTCGCAGGTTGCATCCGGACTCTTCTCGCTGCTACCTTATCCTTTAAACCGAATTCTCTTGTCGCTACGCTCCAACCCGCTCACGGTACTCGGGTAGCGACAGAAGTGCCAGCGCTTGATGCAGCGGGCTCGGCGCGCAGATCGGCCTCGCCCTTGTTGCGTAACCTGCAGGTTAAGCATTTACTCAAATTGTCCAAGGACCAAAAACGTGCCCAAAATTCAACGTGCGATTCTGAGCGTTACCGACAAGACTGGCCTGGTGGATTTTGCCAAAAAGCTGGCAGCGATGAAAGTGGAGCTGGTTTCCACAGGAGGCACGGCCAAGCTGCTGCGCGAAGCCGGCATCGGGGTAAAAGACATATCAGAGCTGACCGGGTTTCCCGAGATGCTGGATGGCCGCGTGAAGACCCTTCATCCCAAGGTGCATGGCGGGATCCTGCATATTCGCGGAAATCCGGGGCATGTGGCGGCTGCGAAGGAGCACGGGATCCAGCCGATCGACATGGTGGTGGTAAACCTGTACGCGTTTGAGAAGACTGCGGCCAAACCCGGCGTGCACTTTGACGAGCTGATCGAGAACATCGATATTGGCGGCCCGTCCATGGTGCGCTCGGCGGCAAAGAATTTCCGCGACGTAGCGATTGTGACCACACCGGACGACTATGCCGCGATCGCGAAAGAGATGGAGTCGAGCGGCGGGGAGGTGAGCCTGGCGACGCGCTGGCGGCTGATGCAAAGAGCTTTTGCGGTGACTGCGGCGTATGACAATGCAATCGCGTCCACGCTGGCGAGAACTACTCTGAAGGAAACCGGAACGGAATTTCAGCTCCCTGGTGCAGCACCAGGCGACGGCGAATTTCCTTCCGTATTGCGCTTTGCCCTGACCAAGGTGATGGACCTGCGCTACGGCGAGAATCCACACCAGCGGGCCGCTATGTATTCCGACAGTTCGTCCACGGGGATCGCGAACAGCAAGCAGCTTCAGGGCAAGGAGCTTTCGTTCAATAACATTGTCGACCTGCAGGCGGCCTGGGACCTGGCGCAGGATTTTGACGAGACGGCGTGCGCCATCATCAAGCACACCAACCCCAGCGGCGCGGCTACGGGCAAAACCCTGCTTGAGGCCTATCAGAAAGCCAAAGAGACAGACCCGGTCTCAGCCTTTGGCGGGGTCATCGGCGTGAATCGGGTGATCGATGGCGCGGCGGCGGAAGAGATTGCCAAACTTTTTGTGGAAGCCATTGCGGCTCCGGGGTATTCGCCGGAAGCGAAGGAAAAATTCGCCGCCAAGAAAAATCTGCGGTTGGTGGAGGTCCTTCCGAGCCCGCAAAGGCTTGCGATGAAGCAGGTTTCAGGCGGAATGCTGGTGCAGGATGCCGACATACGGCCGCTAACCGAAGCAGACCTGAAGGTCGCCAGCCAGCGGCAGCCCACAGCGGAAGAGATGCGAGCTCTGCTGTTTGCCTGGAAGGTTTGCAAGCACGTGAAATCAAACGCGATCGTCTATGCGCGCGAGGGGCAAACGGTAGGCGTGGGCGCCGGGCAGATGTCCCGCGTGGACTCATGCAAGATTGGGGCTATGAAGGCGATCTTACCTTTGAAAGGCACGGTGGCGGCTTCCGATGCGTTTTTTCCATTTCCGGACGGAGTGGAGGAGATCGCTAGAGCGGGAGCAACGGCCATAGTCCAGCCGGGTGGTTCAATGCGGGACCAGGAAGTGATCGATGCGGCCAACCGGCTTGGTCTGGCCATGGTGCTCACAGGAGTCCGTCACTTCCGTCACTAGTTAAGAATCGTTATCTTTGCGAAAAAACGGCGATTTAGGGACTAGAATTGAAGAGATAAATTGCCGCTTCGGCAAGTCGCGCCCGCGCATCAAATTTTATGAGGTAATCTCGGTCCGCCATTATGACTTTCATGAAAACCCGCACTTTTTGTATTGGGACGTTGTTGTTCGCATCCATGGGCCTTATGGCGCAGCCGCCGGCACAGGAAAAATCCACCGCGCCGGCCCCAGCCAAGAGCACAGCCAAAGATACGGCGCAGGCGCAGTCAAACAGCGCCAAAAAGCCGGACCAGGCTGCTGCTTACTATCATTTCGCTCTCGCCCACATGTATGAAGAAATGATGGCGATGTATGGGCGGTCAGAGTACGCGACCAAGGCCATTGAAGAGTACCGGCTGGCCATTGAGAATGATCCTTCTTCGGAGTATCTGAATGCTTCACTGGCGGAACTGTACGCCAAGACAGGCCGCATTCGCGACGCCGTGACCGAAGCCCAGGACATCATCAAGCGCGATCCTGACAATCTGGAGGCGCACAAGCTGCTGGGCAGAATTTATCTGCGGTCGCTGGGCGATTTGCAGCCAGGAACGCAGTCGCGGGAAGTACTGACGCTGGCGATCGAGCAGTATGAAGCGCTGGCAAGGATTGACGCCAAGGACCCGGACAATCATCTGGTACTGGGACGGCTGTACGCCCTGGACGCGCAGGCCAAGGGCAGCAAAGACCTCTCCAACGCCGAGAAGGAACTGAAGACCGCGATTCAGCTTGATCCGAATTCGGAAGAAGCCATTACCTACCTGGCTTTTATTTATAACGATGCGGGCGAAACGCAGAAAGCGGCAGACCTACTGGCTTCAGTGCCGGAAAGCCAGCGCACGTCAAAGATCTATACAGCGCTCGGCGGGACCTATGAGCAGCAGAAGGAATACAAGAAGGCGATCGCGGCGTTCCGTCAGGCATTGACCATCGATAAAGAAAACGTAGACGCGATGCGCGGCCTGGCGCAGAACCTGGCCAATGACAACCAGATCGACGCTGCGCTCGCCGAGTACCAGACGATCCAGGATGCCGATCCGCAGGACGCCACGGCGGCGCTGCGGGTTTCAGAGATTTACCGGCGCATGGGCAAGTTTGATCTGGCGATGGAGAACCTGAAGAAGGCCAGCGCACTCTCGCCTGAATTGCTGGAGATTCCGTATAACGAGTCGCTGATCCTGGAAGCGCAGGGCAAGTACGAAGAAGCGGCTGCGGTGCTGCAAAAGCTGGTAGCTCGTCCGCTGCCTCCGGATGCGCACGCCGGCGACAAGAGCAACCGCGCGATCTTCCTGGAGCGGCTGGGCAATATCTATCGCGAGGCAGGGCGGCCTCTGCTGGCGATTGAAACCTTCCGCAAGATTATTGACCTGGGCGGAGATGACGCCGCTCGCGGGTACCAGGACGTGATCGACGAATACCGCGACCAGAAGCAGTGGGCTGAAGCTACTCGCCTGGCGCGCGAAGCGGTGAAAAAACTGCCTGACGACAAAGGCCTCAAGTTGACCCTGGCTCAGCAACTGGCTGATACGGGTAAAGAAGATGAGAGCATTCAGCTGGCTAAGTCAGTGCTGAAGGGCGGCGGGGATGATCGTGAGAGCTACATCACGCTTTCCCAGCTCTACATGCGCTTGAAGCGCTGGAAAGATTCCGAAGACGCGATTGCGCAGGCGGAAAAGCTGGCGACGCGTCCGGAAGAGAAGGAATACATCCGCTTCCTGCAAGGTTCGATCTACGAGCGCCAGAAAAAATACGACCAGGCCGAGCAGGCCTTTCGCCAGGTGCTGCAACAGGACCCGAACAACAGCATGACCCTGAATTATCTGGGCTACATGTTGGCGGACCGCAACACGCACCTGGAAGAGGCGCTCACGCTGATCAAGAAGGCGATTGATCTCGATCCGCAGAATTACAACTACATCGATTCGCTGGGATGGGTCTACTTCAAGCTGGGCAACTATGACCAGGCGGAGGAAAACCTGCGCCGCGCGGCCGACAAGAGCCCGAATGATGCCACGATCCAGGACCACCTGGGCGAACTGTATGCCCGCACCAACCGCTTCAAACTGGCAGCCGCCCACTGGGAGCGCGCGCTGGATGAATGGAACAAGTCAGTCCCGGCCGACGTGGACCAGCAGGACGTCACCCGCGTGACCAAGAAGCTGGAGACCACAAAGGTGAAGCTGGCGCAGCAGACGCAGAAATAGCAGGAGTCAGTATTTAGTAGTTAGTAGTTAGCCCCTGAACATTTTCGAAGCGAAGACGTTCAGGGGCGAAGTGTTTGCAACCAGGAATTTCTGCGTGTAGCGTGCGGTTACAATGCGCCCTTGCTCATTTGTAACGATGTCTCGGTTTCCGAACGATGTTTGGACTGAACGCTGACAGCTGAGTGCCGACAACTTCCTCAAGCGCGCTGATTTTTCACGAGGGAGAAGCACCCGAGGCGACTTCGGGAGCATTCAGCAGGCTCATCATGTGTTCGATATCAAAAGCCTCACGGCGCACCCGCTGATCGTAGTAGGCCAGGGTGAGAGCAATAGCCGTGATTGGATCGAACAGGATGCTGCCCAGCGCGGAAATAGCATCGTGCAGGTTCTTTTGGGAAAACACCGGGCTGCCATGGGATGTCACAGGGGGCAACAATGTCAGCCCTTCTCGCAGGGCGAAGGTCATGATGCCGGCAAAGATGCTGGTGAGGAAGAAGATCAGGATCACACGCCCGACGGAATCTGTAGTCAATTCCCCGCTTCTCTTCAGCGATTGATTTCCAGTAATTGGTTCCAGGACGGCGGCCGGCACGGCAAGCCCGTATTTTCCGCCCCAATAAACTCCAGGAGCAATGCAGAGGAAAAACCCAATGGCGACAATCAAGGATGTGATGAAGGAGACATAAACCACCTTGAACGCTTTGCCGGCCACGCGCGAAAAGGAGGCCGCCATGCTGGTGGGAACGTCCATGTAGATATCGGATACCGCGAAAGTTGTGGCCGCAGTGACGGTGGCATCCACAAAGAGCGAGGCAACCCAGGCGATGAAGGCAGCAAGCCAGGCAGCAGAAACCGTCACCTTTGCGGTGATTCCGGACTCGGTCAAGCCTAACTGGACCAGCAGCAAGGCAACATTCGGAATCGCGCTAATGCCGAGGAACAACAGGAAGTTGCGGCGATAGATATTGAACGTCTCATCGAGCAGCTGGCTCAGCGAGAGCGGGCGAAGTGTTCGGGCCATTGTCTCCCCAGGGTGATGTTGCTGGGGGCGTATTGTACCTGATCAGCGGTTGGCAATCAGCAGTCAGCTAAGAAACCGAACCGCTGAGAGCGCAGAGGACGCGGAGGATCATGTCAAGACGCTCTGCGATCTCGGCGTGCTTGACGTGGTTTATTAAGGACCTGAATTTCAAACTGTACTGCTACCCAAGTCCTGGCACCGGTGCAAAGTATAAATACAGGGTACCTTACGGTACACTTTTCTTATGCTTGCTCGATACGCGTTGCGAGCTGAGGAGAGCCGCGGCCGGCGTTACGCGGAACCGTCACATCCCTACCGCAATGATTTCCAGCGCGACCGCGATCGCGTGGTGCATTCGCGAGCCTTCCGCCGGCTGGAAAACAAAACGCAGGTCTTCACCCGCCGCCGTTCGGATCATTTTCGCAACCGGCTGACCCACACCATCGAGGTGGCGCAGATCTCGCGCACGATTGCCGCAGAGCTGAATCTGAATGAAGACCTGGTGGAGGCCCTGGCCCTGGTTCACGACGTTGGCCATCCGCCGTTTGGCCACGCCGGCGAGCGCATTCTGAATGAAGCCATGCAGCAATACGGCGATCAGTTCGATCACAATCTGCATGCGTTGCGCACGGTGGAGCAGTTTGAGCAGCGCTATGCCGATTTCCCCGGACTCAACCTGACGTTCGAAGTGCGCGAAGGCATTGTGAAGCATTCGCGCGATTACGCTGCCGTGGAATTTCCCCAGCTGGCGGAATATCTGCTGGAGCAGCGCCCGCCGCTGGAGGCGCAGCTGATCGACCTGACCGATGAGATCGCCTATTCCACGGCCGACCTGGATGACGCGGTGGAGGCGAAGATCCTGACGCGCGAACAGGTGCGGCAAGGCGTACCACTGTTTGCGCGGCTGCACGCCGCGGTTTCGCAGCTCTACCCCACGGCGGCGGAAAAATTGAAATTCAACGAGACGCTGAAGCGTGTACTGGACCGGCTGGTGAGCGAACTCATCGCGCACAGCAGAAGTTTGATTCAAGAAGCAGGTGTGCAATCGGTGGACGATGTGCGCAAGTTCCCGCGCCGGCTCGTCGCTTTCAGCGCGGAGGTTGACCAGGAGCGGCGGGAGATCAAGGACTTTTTGTATCGCAACGTTTACTTCAGCGCGGCGCTGCAGCCGGACAAGCGGCAGGCCGAGCAGGTGATCGCCGACCTGTTTGGCTTCTTTATCCAGTCGCCGCGGCAACTGCCGGCGAGCTACCAGGAGAAGACGCGGCAGGAGCCGCTGCACCGGATCGTTTGCGATTATGTGGCGGGCATGACCGACAGCTACATTCTGGAACAGCACCGGCGATTTTTTCCGGCAAAGAAAAAGATTGGCGTGTAGACGAATCCGTGCAGGTACGCAAACCGGCTTCACGTCATCCGGCAGCATTTCATCCCGTCCAGGCGAAATTGCAAATCACTGCATATTTGGCGGTTGTGAACTGCTTCCGTGCGTCGTCGCGCAGCGTAAGAAACTTCTCATTGAATCAGGAAAAATAAGATTTTTTTTACCGAATATTACCGTGATCTGCGGTTGCATCGACGAAACAGAGTGATACGATTTGAGCAACACGGCGTTGGAGTTCTCCATGCTCGAAAATGAGCGCCCCTTCTTATTTGATGTTGATGAGCAGGTTCCGGCCAGCGGGATGTATTCAGTGTTTCACGATGAGCACTGTCTGCAGAGCGAGGTCATGCTGTTCAAGGGCGAGTATTTTCCCCGATGCAGCCGCTGCCGTGAAAAAGTTGTCTTTTCCATGAGCCGTCCCATACCCGCGCTGGACCGAATTCGCGATTTGTCGGTCAGGATGCCGCTCCATGAACTGCCGGTGCTGATCACGTCGTAGTTCCTTCATGTTTTTGCAGCGACGCTCTCGCTTTCCGCAATTCGATTCTTTGCACTGAGATTCCCACGCTCCGATAGCGGAACTTCAGGCGGGATCCGTGCGTATCTCTCACTGAGCACAATTGTGTGGAACGGAGGCAGCATGAAGTTCACGATGGCAAAGACCTGCGTGTTGCTGGGCACGCTCACGCCCACATGGATGCCGGGCCAGAGCAGCGGAAGCCCGGTGGTAAAGGACTTTGTCGCGGGGGGAAAAGTTGAGATCACGCTCGAGTCCGGCGGGTACAACATCCAACCCAGCGCGGACAATCGCATACGCGTCCGGTGGAATGAGGCCAGCGGCAGAGGCGTAAAGGTGCAGATGGCGACCCATGAAAAATCCGCCGAGATCAAGGTGGGGAATACGCCCAACAATTTTCACGCGACCATCGAAGTGCCTCCCCAGACTGAGCTGCGCATACGCCTGACAGCGGGCGCGCTAACCGTGAGCGGCATTCGCGGCGACAAAGACATCGAGAGCAACGCGGGCGACGTAATCGTTGACGTGGGAAAGAACAGCGACTGGGAGGAGGTGGATGCATCCGTTACCGCCGGTGACCTGAGCGCGCCGGCTTTTGCCACGAGCAAGGGCGGGCTCTTTCGATCACTGCACTGGAAAGGCCACGGCAAATACAGATTGCACGTCAGTCTTACGGCGGGAAGCCTGAAGCTGCGCACCGGCTAGGGGCTGGTTGCCGTCCGAGCGAACGCAAGACTTCGCGGTAACATCGTTCTCTCTTTGAGTCCTGCTTCCATTGGGAGGGAACATGCGCCGTGCGAACCGTCTGCTGGTGGTGCTGCTTGCAGTTTTGAGTTTTGCTTCCAATTCCCGCCTCTACAGCCAAAACACTTCGGGAGACGAGACACGCAAGAAGGCGTTTGATCTGTTTCGCCAGGACAGACACATTGAAGCGCTGCCACTTTTTGAAGAGCTGGCGCTGAAAAACCCGGATGATCGCGATGTTCTGCTTGGGTTGGGTGTCTGCCTGGTAGCAGAGTCGGGAACGCTCGATGACCAGAAAGCCGCGACCCAGGAGCGCCTTCGCGCACGGCAGGTACTGCTGAAAGCCAAGAAGCTGGGGCAAAACTCCGCTCTACTGGAGAACATGCTGCAGACGATTCCGGAAGATGGCGTCGTGAAATACGCCAACACTCCGGCCGATCAGGCGATGCGAGCGGCGGAAGCAGCTTTCTCCCGGCGCGACTTTGATGAGGCCATCAAAAACTATTCCAAGGTCCTGGAATATGACCCCAAAAACTACAGCGCCGTGTTGTTCATCGGCGACACCTACTACGCCAAAAAGGATTGGACCCAGGCGGCTGTGTGGTATCAGAAAGCCATCGAAGTGGACCCTGACCGGGAGACGGCGCACCGATATTACGGAGACATGCTCATGAAAAACGGCGATATGAGCAACTCCAGAACCAGGTTCATTGAAGCTGTGGTGGCGGAGCCTTATAACCCTATTACCTGGCGCGGATTAAAGGCCTGGGCCGAGGTCAACAAGCTGGAACTGAAAAGGGTACACATCGACGTGCCCAACAACGTCAGTCAGAAGGACGGGAAGAATATAACGATCAACATTGATCCCAAAGAGCCGGAAGAGACGTCTTCGGTCTGGCTGATCTATAGCTTGTCAAAAGCCAGCTGGAGGGGCGACGAGTTCAAGAAGCATTTTCCGAAGGAAAAACAGTACCGGCACAGCTTGCCGGAGGAAGCCGATGCGCTGACGGCAGCAGCGGCGGTGTGGACAGAGTCAAAGGACTCCGATAAGAAGAAAAACGCTTCTTCGCTCCCGAAGGACCCAAACCTGCTCCTGCTGCTCAAGCTGAAACAGGCCGGCATGATCGAGCCATATGTGCTGCTGAATGGCGCCGATGAGGGGATTGTGCAGGACTACGCCGGGTATCGCGAAAAGAACCGGGATAAGCTGGTCCAGTACTTGAACGAATTTGTCGTGCCGCCGGCACCGTAAGGATTGGCTACGCGGAGGGAGTCTTTCCGTGTTTGCCGCAAAGATTGCTGGTAAATGAGAGCAAAATTTACCCGGTCAGCTCTGGAAGGACAATGACCCGGCCTAAGGTGATAACCGTAAAGCACTGAAAACAAAGGATCGCAAAAATGCCTTTGAATTCAGGAGTTTGGCATTTGCAGTGCATTAGCATAGAACGTAGCGTTGTGAGGCCTCGGGGGTTGCTGATAGCCCTGCAAAGAAGCGTTGCCCCGATGCACGAACGACCCCCGGTTCGGAGGATTTTTTCCCAATGAAGAATTATCTATTGTCGCTATCCCTGGCCGCCGCCTTCGCAATTCCCGCGGTTGCGCAGCAGAATCAACAGAACGCCCCCGCAGACCAACAGCAAGCCCAGCAGACGCAGCCTACCAACGATCAGACTGCCACAGGCAAAGACCCATTGACCTACCAGAAGAAAGAAGGTTTCTGGGGACATCTGAATCCTTTTGCCCGCAAGAAGTATGTCAACCGGCAGCTTGATCCGATCCGCGGCCGCGTGAATGAGCTGGATGAGCTCACCGCGAAGAACGCGAAGATGATCGCTGACGTTGACGCACGGGCCACGGAAGGTATTCGCAACGCCATGAGCAAGGCCAATGACGCTGATGCCCACGCGCTCGACGCCGGCAATCGCGCCAACCAAGCCCAGCAGACGGCGCAGCAGGCGCATGCCCGCATCGCCACGGTGGAAGATACGGTCAGCAAGATCGACCAGTTCCAGCCGGTAACCCAGGCTGAGATCCGCTTCCGGCCCGGCCAGACTGCCCTGAGCAAGAACGCGAAGGACGCGCTTGACCAGATGGCAACCTCGCTCAAGAATCAGCGCGGCTACATCGTCGAAGTGCAGGGCTTCTCGCCCGGCAACGGCACCTCCGCGATTGAAAACTCGCGCGAAATGGCGCAGATGGTGGTCCGTTACCTGGTCCTGAACCATGAAGTTCCGGTTTACCGCATCTACACCGTCGGCATGGGCAATGCGCCTATCCAGGCGGAAGATGGCAAGATGACCCGGCAGAAGGGCGGACGCGTTGAGATCAGCCTGCTGAAGAACGGCCTGGGCGATCTGAATGCCTCCAACAGCTCGGCTCCGTCATCCGGCAGCGGCGTTACCGCGACCCCGGCTCAGCCCACCGCTACCCAGCCTGCTGCTACCCAGCCGGCCACACAGCCAACGACGGAACAGCCGGCCCAGAAGCCGCCGCAGCAATAACGATTCTGTAAGACTTTGTAGTAACCAAAAACGCAGCCCCTCCTGCCTAGTGCAGGAGGGGATTTTTTTCATACCACGAAACACATTGTGCTCTCGCCTGTGTTCCTCCCGGCTACCGCTTCTCCGGAGTTCGCCATCTTATAAACGCAGGTGGCTTTATGCGCCTGCGGTTGATTCCACTGATCGTAGTGCTGCTCGTGCTGGCCGGTTGCGGGCAGATTAATGTGGGCGTTGTCTCCAATCCTGGCTTTCCCACCAGCGTTACCGGCACCATCATTACCGTGCAGGTGCAATCCAGCAAAGGTCCGAACGGCGCCGTCAATACCTTCACTTTGGTCTCAATTCAGAGCGTCAACACCACCAACACTTTCAACTTCTGTGGCGATCAGCACAGCCTGCTTCCCTTGAATCAAGAGGTGCGTATCGATTTCAACAGCGGGGTCTCATGCGCCACCCTGATCACGGTGGTGGTGTTATAGGGAGCGTTTAGGCTGCCGCGGCGCTGGCCGTCTTGGGTTTCCCGTCTAGCAGCATTGGTTTGGCTAATTGCCAGTTGCTAATTGCTAGCTGCTAGTTTGCCGACGCCGCTCCCGACTACCATCGTTGTCGCGCGAACAAGAAGCGAAAACAAGAAGACTCTTTTTAAAAGCGGTGCAGGGATCGGTGCCAAAACCCAACCGAACGCCGAAACTCGGTTGAAACGGATGAAGCATTTTGTGCACTAAGTATTTAGGTAGTCGTCCAAAGTTAACTTTTTGAGCGTTGCTGAGCCTCCTTGGAAGGCGGTGCGGTTTGTCCTGAAAGCCTCCGCGAATCCGAGTGGTCCTTTTATCGCTCAGGTCCCGGGACGGCTGCCTTTCCTGTCCCCCGGGTTACAGAAAGAGCTGTCGGACCTTCGGCCCTGAATCTAATGCCTGGCAATCGCCTGGGAGGGCTTCCGTGACGGTGATCAGAGCGCCATTCGGCGACGCAGACTGTGAAGCAGAACTAACGAAACTGCAGTCCACCTACAGTGAGCTTTATTTCGACGAAACCCCGTTCAATTCAAGTGCGATCAAGCCCGAGACCTATCTCATCATCGGTCGCCGTGGCGCAGGCAAAACCGCCTTGGCGGAATCGTTTTCCTTTCCAAAGAGGTTTCGTAATCCGATCTATATCAAGATAAAGAAACGGGAGATATACCAGCAGGTATGGGCCGATCTGGCCCATCACACCTCGGAGATCCGCCAGGTTGCCATTCCCCGATTGGAGCGGCTGTGGGAATACATTCTCTGGAGAATCATTCTTCAGCACACGCACGCCGAGTCATCGATCATTGCCCAAGTCATAAAAAGAGCAACTCCCGCTGACGGAAGAGAAGCGCACGACGCCGGCTTGGTGAATTCGATTATCAATCGGGTTTGCATCTTTCTTGCCGAGGCTAACAACAAACCGGTCGATGAACGGATTGATCAACTGGTCAAGGATGAGGAACTGCAGCGCGCCAAGACCGAGGTCCTGAAGATCGCGCGTATTCGTCCGATCATCATCGCGTTCGACACAGAAGAAAAATACGACGTGGGCAATGATGCCCTGATGAACGCCCTGGCTGCCCTGGTGCAGTTTGCCGCCGAATTCAATTTGAAATTCAGTGACGCTGGAATCCATCTTAAAGTCTTCATGTCCGGTGAGGTCTTTCCTTACCTGGAAGAGTCGGTTCTGGAGAATCCCCTGAAGAGTGTCAAGGGGCCGGTCTACCTGTTTTGGCGCCCCAAGGACCTGCTGCGCTTGATCTGCTGGCGTTTCTATCACTACTTAAAGCAACACAATTTCCTGGACGACAAGGGGCCAGAAATTCACTGGACCAACCCCCGTGAAGTATTTGATCGAATGTGGAAACCGTACTTCGGTCAGTTCATCACCAACGCGCGCGGGTTTAAGGAGAACTCATTTTCTTATCTGTTGCGTCACACCCAGATGCGTCCCCGGCAATTGATACTGCTGTGCAACGCAATCGCAGAATGCGCGGTGGCGCAAGGAAAATTCCCCGCGTTCTCTGAGGAAGACATCCGCATCGGCATTCGCAAGCAGGAAATCAAGCTGGCTAATGAGATCATCAACTCCTTTAGCCTGTACATCGGAGACGGACTTCCGAAGATTGTGGATGCCCTCCTGGAAATGCCGATGCTCTTTACCGGGAAGGAACTGGAAAGAAGAGCGCGGGAATCGGCCAACAAGTGGAACTGGCAACGCAGGGAATTCTCAAAGGAAGACTTCATCCAGTTGGTCGCTGAGCTTGGCATCGTAGGGTTGGTGCGGCGTCACAATGAATCGTCCGGCTATATCGATGCCGATTTCGAATACTCTCTGCAGCAGCGCCTCACTATCACCGGCCGCGCTAAATGCGTTGTGCACCCGATGTTTTATTCCCGGTTTCGGGTTGAATTCAATTCCCAGGCACTGGTAATGCCATTTTCGACCGAGCGGCCGGGTGACGATCACCTGTCCTGAGAGGAATGACGAAAATGTCTGAGCGCCCCAAGGTAGTCTCCGGATTGACGGCTGAAGTCGCCTTCGCCATCCTTCCTTTGCTGGTCATACTCATGGTGTTTCTTACCATGCATAACCTTTCCTCGTTTTTCGCGTCCCCGGAATGGTCGTTTGGCGCGGCGATTCTGTTTGGGCAATCTTTCATCCGATTTGTCACCGGCCTGGTCCACGGCGGAAAGGCAGCCCAGGGACCGGTGGCTCTGATCATCGCCGTGCTCCTGGTGTTCGGTCTAACCCCGTCCATGGTGTCTCTCGTCGTTATCCTCCAGTCGGGCGAAACACACTCTCCGCTATCCATCTGGATGCAGGTCCTGCAAGTAGCCTTGTTTGCCTTCGCCTCCGTGGCGTATGTGGTCCTGGGCACCGTCGGCGAGGAATGGAACAAAGTGCGCCGCCGGCAGGCCGCGGAAGCCGGGGCTCCTTGACCAGATATGTACCTCGCGGCTTTCCTACTGTTCCCGCGCCGGCGGATCCTCCTTTGTCGCCGGCCGGTTTTCCATCGTGACGTGCAGTTGATAAAAATCGGCGAGATAGTTTTTCGAACCCGTCTTGCCGAATTCCACAGGGGTCGCCGTGAGTTCAAAGTCTCCCGGGCCCTGCCCGTCACCTCCAAGGGCGATGCGCACATAGCGGAATTGGTAGCCATCTTTCACCAGGGGATCCGCGGCAAAAGAATGATCCAACGGCGGCCTATTGTTAACGCGATCGACCGCGTCGGTCAGAGCGCTCAGCTCTGCGGGGAATCCGGCTGGAATATGCTGAAAGGCGTATTGGCGGAGCGCGCTCATAATCTCAATCAGGGTTGTGTAGGCTGCCGCCTCGTTTTTCTCCATCTCTGTCGGCTGGTGCAGCAGTTTTTCCAGGCCAAGATCGTTCTTTTCCCACGGCCCAAAGTCATCGATGCGCCACTCGTTGTCTTCCAGACGCATCGTGACGATGAAGCTCTGCGTACTGTCGTCCATTTTGATCTCAAGCGGCAGGAGCGCCTCGGTTCCGGAGAAAAAGGCGTTGGCGATCTTGACCGTGCCCTTGCTGTCACCGTCTTCATCCAGAATCTCCCAGCCATCTGAGTGGGACGCCGGTCGCACGGTGCATCCGTTGAGATGGCTGGACTTCATCTCCAGCAGTTGGTTCATCACTTCCTGCTTTTTCAGTTTCGGCAGTTCTTCAATTCTCTTCTGCACCGGTTCGGGCAGGTGGCGTGCAATGACCTCCGGCTTGGTGGTGTTAGCCAGCTCTTCCAGAGCTGCCTGGGGCGTGGTTCCCTGCAGCGCGAAGAGTGGAATTCCCGAAAAGAACACAATAAGGAGCCATTCAGCAGTCTTCATACGGCACCTGGGTACAGGAACAGACACCGGCAGAGAAACGTGAGTTCCTGCTTGGCTTGAGAACGGTGCGGGTTGAAAATCTTGCAAACTGAAAGTGGATAGGCCGCCGCCAAGACATTCTTCCCGGCGCATTCCTTTCCTGCGCCGTAACCCGGGGGTAAGGCAAGATTTGTTCGTATCCATCCCGAATTGCTGCTTTTTCATCCAACTTTGAGTCAATAAACTTGTTTGATAGTCATTATGAAACGCTCTTTTACCCTTGTCGGGATCTCCCTGCTTTTCGCCGTAATGCTGCTTTCCGCCATCGGATGCGCCCGGCCCAACCCGCGGGACTCGCTCAGTTCCATTCCCCTGCAGGCGCCGGAGGGTAGCCCCAAGCTGCTGGCCATCTATCAGCCCTGGTTTGGCCAGAATGCTCACATCAACGTCGGCTACTCCTGCCACGATCCCAACGTGCTCCGGCAGCAGGTGGCCCGCGCCAAGGAGCTGAACATCAGCGGTTTTGTGGTGAACTGGTATGGCCCGCGCAAGGAGTTTGAAGACAAGGCCTATGCGCTGCTACAGCAGACTGCCAGCCAGGATGGTGCTTTCAAGGTCGCGGTGCAATATGACGTGGCGGTAGACCATCCCGGATATGACACGGATGCCGTAATGGTCGACCTGCAATATCTGTTTGATCGCTATATCGGGCCGAACGCCGGCCCGACGCGCAATGCCTACCTGCGATACAACGGGCGCCCGGTGGTGTTCATCTTCCCCAAAGGAGGCAGCACCGACTGGAACCGCGTGCGCCAGATGACCCAATCATGGCCTGACCCGCCGCTGCTGATCTACAAGGACATCAACAACGAGTACCCGAGCGCGTTTGACGGGTACTACGCCTGGGTGCAGCCGGGCAAAAACGGCTGGGCGCGCGACGGCAGCAACTACGGCGAGGATTACCTCAACTATTTCTATCGCCACATGCAGGATAACCATAAGGACAAGATCGCGGTGGGTGCGGTGTGGCCGGGCTTTGACGACAGCAAGGCATCATGGAGCCGCAATCGGCGGATGGCCTATCGCTGCGGGAAGACGTTTGAGGATGTGCTGCACATCTACCGCAAGTACTATGGATCGCAGGACGCTTCGCCCTATCTGCTGGTGGAGACCTGGAACGATTATGAAGAAGGCACCGACGTGGAGCGCAGCATCGGCCACTGCAGTAATGGAGGCAGCAACACCGCGGGCCTGGGTCAGCAGTAGAACGGTCAGCAGTAGAACGGTCAGCAGTAGAACGGTCAACAGTAGAACGGTTAGCAATAGAATGGCCAGCAATAGAATGGGCCGGCAGTAGAATGGAAGAGGCTTCGGCGGGCTGAGGCCACAGGAGCAAAATGCGCGTACTGGTGACTGGCGGAGCTGGTTTTGTAGGATCGCATCTGTGCGATGCGCTGCTGGCGGAGAGCCATCAGGTGGTCTGCGTGGACAATCTGCTCACCGGCAGCCTGCGCAACATCGCCCACCTGAAGAATGAATCACGCTTTGAATTCGTGCAGCAGGACGTGAATTCGCCCTACGACGTCGGGCCGGTGGAGTACGTTTTTCACTTCGCCTCGCCTGCCAGCCCGGTTGACTACATGGAGCACGGCATTGAGACCTTGAAGGTCGGATCGCTGGGATCGTTTCACTCGCTGGATCTGGCGCGGAAGTACAGCGCGAAGTACATGGTGGCTTCGACCTCAGAATGCTACGGCGATCCGCTGGAGCATCCGCAGAAGGAAAGCTATTGGGGGCATGTGAATCCCGTCGGACCGCGCTCGGTGTATGACGAATCCAAGCGCTTTGCCGAGGCGGCAACCATGGCGTATCGTCGCTACCACAAGGTGGACACGCGCATTCTGCGGATCTTCAACACCTATGGACCCCGGCTGCAGCTGAACGACGGCCGCGTGATTTCCAACTTCATGAAACAGGCGCTGCGCGGCGAGCCGCTCACCGTCTACGGCGATGGCAAGCAGACGCGCAGCTTCTGCTACGTCAGCGACGAGGTTGACGGTATTCTGCGGTTGGCGCGGGCGGATTTCCACGATCCGGTGAACGTCGGCAACCCTACGGAGTTTACGATCCTGGAATGCGCCAATCTCGTCCTGAAAGTCACCGGTTCGCGCAGCCCGATCAGCTATGCGCCTCTTCCCCAGGACGATCCCAAGCAGCGCCGGCCCGACATCAGCAAAGCACGCGAGCTGCTGGGCTGGGAGCCGAAGATCGACCTGGAAGCCGGGTTGAAGCTCTCGATCGAATATTTCCAGCAGGCGATTCAGATTGAAGACGCAGCCGGAGCGGGCAAGCAGACGGTGGGAGTCTAGGGATCGCCGGAATCGCACGGAATCGGAAAAGCAAAACCTTACCGCGGATGAACACGGATTTCGTGGATCGTGGAATCGCCGGGATCCCACCCCGTTAAAGAGCGCGCCGAAAGGCTGGAATCAGAACTGGACGGGGAAGCAATTTTCTACTTCAGAAAACGCAGGGTTTTCTTGATCCGGCGATATTCCGCCCAACCCCAGGGATTCGCTGTCGAAGATCACGCAGCGTTCGCGGCCGTTGCAGGCAACCAGCATCTCGGCATCGCCCATACCCTCATAGCCATTTTCTCCAGACATCCGTACGGAGTAATCCGCGGCCAGACCGGTCCAACGCTCGTTCTTCTCGTCACCGACCTGAACGTCCCCCGTAACGTCTTTGTAAGTCCATCCACCCGAATGCTTAGGATCGGGTTCGAAGCCGGCGGCGCGAGCGCCATCTTTCAAGCTGCCCTTCACCACCTGAATCTGCGGCTCGTATCCATCAGTCGGGGCCGAAACCACGGCTCCTTCGGCGAGAAGGCAAACTTCCGTTTGGTTATCCTTGAGGGGCAGCTCCTTCACGGTCACTCGCGCGTCATGCTCGAAGGATATGCCGCAGAGATCGCTGCTGTAGGGGGCGGCGGGCAGCGACGCAGGTTTGCGCTTTGCGGGCGCACTTTGGGATTGGCCCAGAAAAGCAGGCATCGCCAGGCAAACGGCCATCAGGAAAGGCACAATGTTCTTCAATGGTTATCCTCTCGCTAGCGAGGGAGCGGTAGGAAGTAGGTTGTCATAGGCTGCAGGGTTTGGACAGATGACGTGGGTCGGGGGACCGGCGAACCGCAGCTGCGGCAGGAAGTCGAAGATCGATTTGGATCACCGTATAAGAAGCTTCTATTCGGCCCGCAGAGCGATCATTGGATCCACCCTGCTGGCGCGCCGCGCCGGCATGTACCCGGCCAGAATTCCGACTGCGACCAACACGCCCGAAACACACACCATGGTCAGCGGATCAAAGACGCTCGTGTGATACAGCAAGCTCGTCATGAAGCGCGTCAGAGCCAGCGCGCCCGCTATTCCGAAAAGCACTCCCGCCATGCTGAGCCAGGCCGCTTCACGAAGAACAAGTTGGAGCACGCGTATTCGGTCTGAGCCCAGCGCCATACGAATGCCGATTTCGTGCGTACGCTGCGCCACAGAATAGGACAGCACGCCGAAAACTCCTACCGCGGCCAGCAGCAACGCCAGCAGTGCAAAAGCGCCCAGCGCGACCATGCTGAACCTGCGGTCGGCGAGCGAGGCGGAGAGAAGCTCGTCCATTGAGGCGACCTCGGAAACCGGCTGGTTGTGGTCGAGCCTGGCCACAATGCGCCGTAACGCGGCCGCGGTGCTCTCAATTTCGGGTGTGCGGACGACGAAGACCACGCCGTAGTAGATAGAGCCCTCGGCGAGCTGGTCGTAGATCTCGGGAGAGACCTTTTGCGCCAGGCCAAGATGATGAACGTCCGTTGCGATTCCCACAATCGTTTGCCACGGCGCCGGTGGTCCAACCGGAGAGGGAACGCGAAAGCGCTTCCCCAACGCGTCTTCACCCGGGAAAAATTGCCGCGCGAACTCCTGATTCACGATGGCCACCGGCGCTGAGTTGTTGCTGTCTGAGTCAAGGAAATTTCGGCCGCCTACCAGGCTAATCTTCATCGTATGAAAGTAATCCGGTGTGATTGCGGTGCGAGGAACGAAAGGCGCCATTCCTTTCGGCGGCCCGGGTTTGCCTTCAATGATGATGGCCAGGCTGCTGTCATAGGGCATGAGCGGGAGGTTGGTTGCTTCGCCAACGGACGCCACAGCGGGTAATGCGCGTAATTCCCGCGCGACGTTCTCGACCAGAGCAAATCGCTGTTCCTGCTGGTGCAGCGTATTCAGTGGAAAATTGAGGCTCGCGGTAAGCAGGTTATGGGTATCGAAACCGGGATCGACGGCCAACACCCGCTTGAAGCTGTGCACCAGCAATCCCGCGCCGGCAAGAAGCACCAGCGCGATCGCCAGCTCCGCCACGACCAGCAGGTTGCGGAAACGCCGGGGCCCGGCGCCGGACGTCACCCGAGTGCCTTTGCCCACGGCTTCCGCCGGATCTGTGCGGTTGACCCAGAGCGCCGGCGCCATTCCGAAGAACAGCCCGGATACGATGGTGATGAGCACCGCGAAACCGAGCACGCGGGAATCCATGCGGATTTCCGCAACCGCAGGCAATGCACTGAGGCTGGCGGCACGCAGCAACGCAACCGCCGCCAGAGCGATCAGCAGTCCACCGATTGCGCCGCAACCGGAGAGCACCAGGTTCTCTGTAATCAGCTGGCGCAGTACGCGTAGCTTGCCCGCTCCCAACGCCGTACGGACGCCAACTTCCTGGCTGCGCTGCACCGCCCGGGCCAATTGCAGGCTGGCAATGTTCAGGCAGCCGATCAGCAGCACACATCCCACAGCTCCCAGGATGATCAGGAGCGGCCGCCGTACCGCGCCCACCAGTTGGGTCTGGAGAGAGCTCGCATGCACGACGGCGCCCTCAAAAAAGCCGTGGAAGCTTGTGGTCGTTCCGGCAAGATATTGCTGCAATACGTTTTGAAGATCGTTCTGCGCCTGCTCGACGGATACTCCGGGCCGGACGCGTCCAATCACGTTCACGATCATCATGGGCTTCGATTCATCACCGCCTTTAAAGCTCGGCAGGGCGGCCGGAATGATCACAGCGGGTTGCAGATTTGTGTCAGGAAAGCGGAACGACTGCGGCAAGACGCCGATGATCACGTACGGTGTATTGTCCAGGAGGACGCGTTTGCCGATCACGCCCTCATCCGAGCTGAAGTGTCGTTGCCAGAACGAATGACTGAGGACAACCACCTTTTGCGCCTCGGGCTTGTCTTCGTCCGGGGTGAACGCGCGACCGGGATGAGGACGGATGCCGAGCGTGGTAAAAAAGCTCGAGGTTGCCATTGCCGCGTGGATCCGTTCCGCCTCTCCAGCGCCGCTCAGGTTCAAATCCTGCCGTAGGTAGGCCCCGGCATCTTCGAGAACCCGGCTGTCTTCCTTGAAAGCCTCGTATTGCGGCGAGGCAATGATCTCATCATTAAAGCGCGGCATGAAAACGCTGGCGGTGATGAGCCGGTCAGGATTCTCAAAGTGCAAGGGACGCAGCAGGACGGACTGGACCACAGTGAAAACAGCGGTCGTGGCGCCGATGGTCAGTGCCACCGTGAGCACTGCAACCACGGTGAACCCGGGCGAGCGGCGCAGCACGCGGAGGGCAAAGCGGACATCCTGGAGCACGCTCTCCAGCCAGAGCACGATGCGCTGAGCGCGCGTGGATTCTTTGATGAGGGCGGCATTGCCGAAGCGGCGGCGGGCGTCGAGTTGCGCCTCTTCGGCGGACATGCCGGCGCTCATGTTGTCGGCTGCACGCATCTCCAGGTGGGATCGGAGTTCCTCGTCGAGATCCTGATCAAGCCGGTGACTGCGAAATACCGAAGCGATGCGGCGGAACAACGACATGTGGCGCTCCTTTCAGGAGAGCTCGGAAAAAATCAGGCAAACTTCAGCAGGCTGTTGACGCCCTTGACCACGCGCTCCCAGCTTTGCTGCTCCACGACCAGCTGCTTACGCCCGCGCGCCGTCAGCTGGTAGTACTTGGCACGGCGATTGTTTTCTGAAATGCGCCACTCGGAGGCGATCCAGCCGGTCTCCTCAATCCGGTGCAGCGCGGGATAGAGCGAACCTTCTTCAATGCGCAGCAGATCGTCGGAGACTTGCTGGATATGCAGTACGATGCCGTATCCGTGCATGCTGCCGAGCTGCGCGAGGGTTTTGAGGATCAGGAGATCGAGCGAGCCGGAGAGTTGATCATTCTTTGGCATTGAGGGCTGACCCCTAGAAATCTAGGCATAAAAGAAAAAATACGCCGGTCTTACCTAGATGTCAAGGGGAGCGCGGGGGGGGATCGCCGGAATCTCACCCAACAAACCAAAACCAAGCTTGTCGGCGGCCCGCGTGGAATCACCGTAATCGCACATCACGGGAAAGCAAAACCTTACCGCGGAGGAACACGGATTTCGCGGATCGGTTGTTTGGCGACAACTCCCGCGTCTCAGACGGGTAAAGACGAGTCGAGCCGGAAGCGGGTTCGCCCGAACCAGGTTCAGAATGACGAGATTTACCGAGCGCTGTTGACGCGGACCAAGCTGGCGCCACCGATCACGAGAGTGAACGGCTTCTGCCGATCCTGGTCGCGCAAGCGAGAGGTGTACAGATGCAGATAGCCCTTCATGTCGATGGTGGCGCCGGGAGCAGGAACTTGCTCGAGGGGCTTCAGCATTCTGATATCGAGGTATATCTCTTCATCCAGCTTGATATCGAGGATAGCGTCGATTTGGCGCGGTGTGGCGGAGACCACATGCGCTCGGAACTGGAAGCCGCCGCGTTCCCGGTGGTGAAGAGTGAGGGCTTCCCAGACATCGCTTGACGCATCGGCGATGCACTGGTCTGTCCGGGGGTAGCGCAGCACATAGAGCGAGTCCTCGAATGACAGCGCGTTCACGCCCACCTGCTTCACCCAGGCGCAGATCAGCTGGGGAGACTCGCCCTCTTCCATCCTGAATTGGAACGGAGCGGTCCCATATCCTGTGACGACGCCCTCGACCTTGACCTCAGGACCGGGTTGAGGCACGAAGGGGAACGGCCTCGTGAATGTTACGTGCAGATCGTTCTTGGGGGATTTCCAGCCCTTGGTATTCGAGGACGGGTTTGTGTCAATCAGGGCAGCTTGCATATCGTATGCGGTGGCAGAGACCACCTGCGCCGTAAATATGTGCCGGCCGGCGCTGATCGATTTCCAGATGCTGTCCGCAGCCTCCTGCGAACAATTTGTGGCGTCACGGTGTTCGAGCAGATATTCCTGCACTGGAAGCGCCGGGTATCTAGTGTAGGCCGGGTATTTGTAGTAGGTAGGACGACAGCCGAATTTTGGCCACTCAGGAAGGTCCGCGTTTTCCATGGAGAAGGAAAACGGCTGGACGGCGTAGCCGGTGAGGGTTCCGCTGATGCTGGTAACCGCGCCGACCGGCAGCGCGTAAGGCAACGGGGTCGCAAGAGTCACCCGGAGGTCTGCAGCACCGGGTTGCGGGACGACGGAACAGTACGCAGACTTGCACTGCTTGAGCGAGTTCCTCTTGAGCCCTTCATAGTCATTCGCCGACGCCACGATCGTATCCGTGGTGCTGGATAGAACCTGGGCCTTGATGTTGATCTTGAAAACCCTTTGACGCTGCAAAACCTCTTCCCAAACCACATCGGCGGCGAGGCGATTACAAGGGGAGACGTCTCGCAGGCTCAGGATGTACTCCCAATCAAGGAAGCCCAAATCATTGCTCGACAAGTCCATTTTGCAAATGAATGCAGCCATGGGATCAGCGGGCAGCTCGCCTACGAGCGGCAAAGGCCGGCCAGGGGAGGAATTCACTGACTCGATCAAGGCCAGCGCGCGCGCATCATTGGGGACGATTTGCAGGAGCGCCCGGGCCATGGAAGCAGCATCCGTGAGATCACCGGCCTGCTCGAAGGCATCCATGGCGGCAGCAAGAGCCGTGTGTTTTTCAGAGGTATTCGGGTAGCGTTCGAGAAATTCCGTGAGCGCCGCGGCACGCGCCGCCGGGTCCTGGAGGGCGAGATCGGCCTCGAGGACGCTACGCTCTCCTGGACTTTTGATTTCCTGCCGGGGCTGGGCGAGTAGAGGAGCGGCCAACGCTAATGCAAGCAGGGCTCGCAACAGGAGCAACAGACTGGCACATGAAGGGCTTTTCATGCTTTCCCCTTTTGGGGACTTTCCTTGGTCAGAGTAGAGTACTCTGGAACAGCGGAAGCGGTTCCGGAAATCCACAAAAACCGGAGTTACTTTCGACCCCGCGGCCCGACGCGAAGGAAACCGGCGGCTAAGGTCTAACCCCTAGATAGATAAGGTCTTTCCCCGCTAACCCGAAAAATAGTAACTATTTAGTTCACATAAGGTTCCGGGCGCTGTAGAATACCTAAGAGATAGGGGTTTTTTCCGGAAATCTTCGTAGTAAAATTGCCGGTAAACGGCCACTCGTCAAGCTTTTACACCTTAGGAATGCCCGTGACAGCTGTACCGCCGTTTAAGGAATCATCCCGAGAATTGATCGCCGAAGTGGCGCGGGCTCTGGAGCCTTATTTCCCGGACATCACCAACAAATGGCGTGAGCAGCTCACAACAGAGTTTGGTTTTGACGGCCGTACGCTGGCTGCGGTAGAGCGCCTGACGCTGGCCGCCGGCTGCTCTTATTTCTGTCACGACGATTATCCGGCGTTTCAGGAGAACCTGCAGTACTTCGGCACCAGGCTTTCCAAGTTACAGGTGGATACGCGCGCGGTGGCGCGGGCGCTGGAGCTGTATCAATCGTGCTGCGAGCCGTATATTGCGGGGCTGTTTCCCGAGCGCGAAGCCGAAGCCAAGGCAGCGCTGGAAATGCTCTCGTCGGTCTCGTTCGTGATCGTCTCCGGCGCGTACTTTGACGCTAAGACGCTCGAATCTTCCGCGCTGCTTTCATTGCTGGATGCAGAGCTGGTTTCGGGCGATCTGGACGCGCTGCTCAGAAAAGTTCTGGACGTAACGACGCAGACGTTTGAGGCGTCATTGGGAATCATTCTGCTGAGAGACGCGGAGAGCGGAACACTGAAGGTCGCGTGTTCGGTGGGCATGGGCGTGAACCTGCCGGAAGACTTCAAGATCGAGATGGGCAGCGGCTTTTCCGGAAAGATCGCCGTAACGGGCGAGCCGGGAATGATCCTGGACATCAATGCTGAAACCGGCTCTTTGCGGCCGATGGTGCGGGTGCAGGCGAAGTCGCTGTGGGGCGTACCGCTGAAAGCTGACGGACAGATCATCGGCGTGATGGTGATCGGTTTCCCCAAGCCGTATGAGTGGCTGCCGACAGAGCGCGAGTTGATGCGGGCGATTGGCGACCGCACGGCGCTGGCGATTGAACGTGCGCGCATGACGGATGCGCTGCGCGAACGCGAGCAGAAGATCGCCGAACTGTCAGGCCATCTGCTGCGGGTGCAGGAAGAAGAGCGCAAGCGCATCAGCCGCGAGCTGCACGACGAGACCGGCCAGGCGCTGATGGTGATCCGGCTGTACCTGGGCATGATGGAGACCGGCATCACGGGGCGCAACGTGCGCGGCAAGATTCGCGAAACCGTGGATGTGGTGGATCGCACGATTGAAGGAATCAGGAGAATTATTGGCAAGCTTTCCCCACTGGTGCTACAAGAACTAGGATTGGTGGCTGCGATCCGCAAGGAAGCCAAGGATTTTGCCCGCAACACCGGGGTGAAGGCGCGCGTGCTGATTTCAGAAGACGTGGGCCGGCTGGCGCCGGGGACGGAGCAGGCGATTTACCGCGTGGTGCAGGAGGCGTTGCATAACGTCGCCAAGCACGCGCATGCGAAGAATGTTACGGTGCATCTGCAGCGGGAAGACCAGCAGGTGCAGATGATCGTGGAAGACGATGGAATTGGAATCCAGCCGAAGGCTGATTCACGCGACCAGTCGTTTGGACTGGCCGGGATCAAGGAACGGATTGCCATGCTGGGCGGGGTCTCGCGCGTGATCTCGGCCAAAGGGAAAGGCACGCGCATTGAAATCAACGTACCTGCAGGAGAGCCAGCGCAGGTAATGGAACGAACCATGGCCCAGGCGGCACATGCCGCACAAAGACCGAATTAAAACAAAGAGGAACTCCCCCATGCCGAAGATCAAATGCTTGCTCGTAGATGACCACACACTGTTTCGCCAGGGCGTACGCCGGCTGCTGGAAAGCGAAAGCGATTTCGAAGTCGTAGGCGAAGCCGCCGACGGCGGAGAGGCGGTGGAGAAAGCACGCGAACTGCGGCCGGACATCGTACTGATGGATATCGGAATGCCCGGACTGTCGTCGTTTGAGTCGGCGCGCCAGATCAAGAAGAACCGCATGGAGACGAAGATCCTCTTCCTCACCATGTATGAGGACGAAGACTACCTGGTTCAGTGCCTGGAGGTCGGTGCGTCGGGCTACGTGCTGAAGGATACGCCCGCGCCGCAGTTGCTGACCGCCGTGAAGGACGTTTATAAGGGCGGAAAATATCTGAGCTCGCAGGTGCTAGGCAAACTGGTGGAAGATTTCCGCTCGCGCGTCCGCGACACCAGAATGCGGCCACGCATCTCTACGCTCACGCCACGTGAACGGGAGATCCTGAAACTGCTGGCGGAAGGAAATTCAGTGAAGGAGATCGCGGTCATTCTGGGTCTCAGCGTCAAGACGGTGGAAGCGCACAAGTTCAACCTGATGCGCAAGCTCGACATCCACAACAAGGCCCAGTTGGTGACGTACGCGATTCAGAAAAAGATCATCAAGATTCCGGTAAATCAATAGGTTGTTACCCTCCCCCAAGAGAAGACGGCGCTCGCGAAGAGCGCCGTCTCCGCTTTTAGTGAAATTGTTTTCAGCTTTTCCCGCACATGATCGGAGAAACCTCGCCGGAATACGACAATCCTCAAGAAAATAAACACTGGCCGGGCTCCGCATCGTTTGACGCGGTGCAATCTGGTGTATAAGAAGCCTGGCACCTATCACCTTTGAGGAGAAAAGAATCGTGAAACCACGCTTTTCCACCGCGTTGGCACTCTGCCTTCTGATGATCCTGAGCGCTTCCGCCGCATTCGCCTTCCAGGGCCCACAACCTTTTTCCGCTGACTTCACCAGCACGTCCACCAACGGCAACGTACACATGAATGGCAAATTTTATTTTTCCCTTCCCAATCTGCGGATGGACATGGCTGACACCGGGCAACACCAGAACGCAGGCCCATTCGGCGGCAAGATGAGCATGATCGTCGACGGCGTCAACAAGACCGCCTACATGCTCATGCCCGACCATCAGATGTACATGGAGTTCCCGATGGACCAGAACAATCCGTTCACGCAGCGCATGCCCAAATTCCAGAGCTTCAGCGGCGATCCCTGCTCCGTCACCGAAGGCGCCACCTGCAAAAAGCTTGGCACAGAGACGCTCAACGGCCGCACCTGCGACAAGTGGGAAATGACCGAGAAGAACGGCGAGAAGGAAACCCTTTGGATCGATCAGAAACTGCACTTTCCCATCAAGACCGTATCTGACAAGGGCATGACCAGCGAGTTCACCAATATCAAGGAGGGCGCGCAGGACCCCGCCTTGTTCAAGGTGCCAGCCGGATACCGCAAGTTCGACGCCAGCATGATGGGCGGCCAACGGCCCCACTGAAACAGGCGAACCACTCCAATTGAAATCCCGGAGCGACGCGAGGAGTCGGTATTCAGGCTCCTCGCATGCACGGCAAAACCTTCATGCCGATTGGTGATTGCCAGCCACGCTTCTGCGGCTATACTGATACGCTTCACCATTCCAGAAGTTGAGACCAACGTGCCATGAATCAAAGGAAGCGCTCTGCGCATCTGCTGCCTGCCATTCTCCTCGCGATTTCTGCGATTGCTTTCGCCCAGAAAACTTCTCACATTCCAACACCCTCAGAAGTCCTGGGATTTGAGGTCGGCGCTGACCGCAAGCTCGCCGACTATCGCCAGATCTCCGCGTATTTCAAGGCCTTGGCCGCTGCTTCTGACCGCGTCGAGGTTGAAGTCCTGGGCAAGACCACGCTGGGCGAAGAGATGTTCATGGCGGTGATCTCCACGCCGGAGAACCTGCGCAACAAAGCCAGGTACCAGGAGATCGCGCGCAAGCTGGCTGATCCGCGCGGCCTCTCGAAAGAGCAGATTGACGCGCTGGCCAATGAAGGCAAGGGCATTCTGCTGCTCACGTGCAACATTCACTCCACTGAGATCGGCTCCAGCCAGATGGCCATGGAGTGGGCCTACAAGCTCGCAACCGCGAAAGATCCGGAGACGCTGCAACGCCTTAATGATGTGATCGTCCTGCTGGTGCCCTCGCTCAATCCGGATGGCGAGACCATGGTGACCGAGTGGTATCGCAAATATCTCGGCACAAAATACGAGGGCGGCAACATGCCCTACCTCTATCACCACTACGTGGGGCATGACGACAATCGCGACTGGTACATGCTCACGCAAATCGAAACCAGGAACGTGAACCAGGCCGTCTATCACGAATGGTTTCCGCAGTTCTGGCTCGACGAGCACCAGATGGGCTACTACGGTCCGCGCATCTACATTCCTCCCAACGCCGATCCGGTGGCCAAGCTGGTGAACCCTCTCGTCCACCGCGGCAACAACCTCATGGGCGCCACGATGGGCTGGCGGCTGGAAGAAGCCGGCAAATCCGGCGTGATCTACAGCTATTCGTTTGACGCCTACTGGCCCGGCGGCACGCGCAACACCGGCTGGTGGAAGAACATGTACGGCGTGCTCACGGAAGTTGCTTCTGCCCGCATCGCGACGCCGATGCAGGTTTCGCCCACGGAGCTTCAAGGCGGGACCAAAGGCTTGATCCAGTATCAGCAGCAGATCAACTTTCCCAATCCCTGGCCCGGCGGCACATGGCGTCTGCGCGACATCATGGATTACGAGTTGATCGTCTCTGATGCGGCGCTGGAAACCATGAGCAAATATCGCCATGAGCTCCTGCGCGGCGTGGCCACCATGGCGGAAGAGGCGGTTATGTCCGCGCCGGCGAATGAAGCCTGGCGTATCTCTCTCGAAGAACAGCGCGATCTATCTACGGCCACAGGGCTGGTGGATCTTATGCTGGAGCACGGCGTTGAAGTGCGCCGCTCGGCCGACAGGAAATCCTATTTCATTCCTACCGCGCAACCTTATGGCCGCTTTGTCGACGAGATGCTCGGGATCCAGCGTTACCCGGAAGTCCATCCTGCATCCGGCAGCGGAATTCTTGAGCCTTACGATGTGGCCGCATGGTCATTGCCACTGATGATGGGCGTGAAGACGGAGAAAGTGAGGCTTACCCAGCAAGAGCAATCATCATCGACCATCATCAAAAACACCGGTGGAGATGCCGCAGGCGCGTTGGTTGGGGCTGGTAAGTATTATGAAATCCCGCTTCAACAGAACAGAATCTTCGAGATCATCAACACCGCACCGGGCTTGCAGCAACAGGTGTTCCTCGTCAAGAAACCAAATGAAACCCCCATGGTGATCTTCTCTGATCCGCGCGGGGACGCTCGGTTGGCAAAAGTCGCGTCTGAGACGGACAAAACTACTACCGCCCATGCGACGCTGGAACGCGTCGCCAATAAGTTTCACCTCCAATTCCATGCAATTTCTGCAGTCCCCAAAGACGCGGTTCCGCTCAAACCAGTTCGCGTCGGTCTCTACAAATCCTATATCCCTTCCATGGACGAAGGCTGGACCCGCTTCGTCCTGGAGAAATACGCTTTCGATGTCAAGAATATCGAGAACAAACAGATGCGCGCCGGCAATCTCAATGCTTCTTACGATGTCGTGATCTTGCCTGACTCGTCCCGCGAAGTGATCGTCGACGGCCGCCAGGGCCGCGAAGGCTACCAGGAAGAGCTGCCTCCGGAATACACCGGCGGTATCGGCAAGGACGGCGTGCGCGCACTTAAAGATTTTGTCGATAAGGGCGGAACGCTCATCACCCTGGCTCGCGCTTCTGAGGTTGTGATGGGTGAAGAGTTCAATCTTCCCGTGCGCAATGCTCTTGCCGGCCAGGGCGGCCGTCCACTTCCACAGTCTGACTTCAACGTTCCCGGCTCGCTGCTGCGGGTCTATGTCGATGGCCAGAATCCCGTCGGCTACGGCATGCCGAAAGAGATCGCCGCTTTTGTCGATCAACCGCTGGCCTTCCAAACCACTGCGCCCGCGCCCGATACCCAGCGTTCTGTGATCGCGTGGTATCCCGACGATGCCAAAGACATGCTGCTCTCCGGCTACGCGCACGGCACCGAACGCCTGGAGCGCAAAGCCGCCGTAGTCAGCTTCACCCGCGGCAAAGGCAAGATCGTGATGTTCGGCTTTCGCGTCCAGCACCGCGCTCAGACCGAAGGTACTTTCCAGATGTTGTTCAATGCGATTGAGTGGGCGGGGATGGAATAGCGCTCCTTTTTTCGGTCGCTTCTTCTGCCAGATAGGCATTCACACCGCCTGCCAGCGTCAGCAGCGTCTTACCCCGAGCTTCCGCCTCGGCCCGGGCCACAGTCTCATTGAAATTGGCGTCGGCCTGGCTCTTCGTCATCGCGATGTTCTCTGTCGCTTTTCCCGTATGCACGACAATCCCGGTGCGCACATCCAGCAGGACTGCTTCCGCTATGCACTGCGCATGGACCTCATCTGATTTCAGAAACCGGTCTCGCCGAAACGACTGTATTCTGGAGGTGTAAATGAACAGCAGGTCGGCCTGGATTCGGGCCGCAGCCTCTCTCAAGTAGGGTACGGTTCGTTTGTCCGGGATCAGCAATGACGGGAGCAGGCGTACCTCAGTTAGTTGCGGCGACGTCTTGAGTGCCTTGACCAGATCGTCAAAGCTTTTCGCTTCAACGTCGGCCAAATCCTCTGACCAGCTGTAGCTCGAATTGAGATTCAGGATCGCCATGTGATGGCGATCGCCGACTTTTATCTGCGTGCTTAGAATTCTGGCAATGTCCTGATCGGAAAGTACCGCCTGGTCCCCCTTGAAAAGGGAATCCTGCAGCCGGTCATTGCCTGATTCGAGAATGGATTCTGGTGGCGGTGGCGGCGGCGGTCCTGCCATTTTCTTCATGCCACATCCAACGGTCATCAAACTGGCCATCACCACGGCCAACACGCTTCCAAGCCTGCAATTCATAAAACCTCCTTGGGAAGGTTCACGTTATCGCAGGCCCGCGAGAATTCAGCAACAATTTTGTCAGAAGGTTCTTCTCCGCATCGCCGCGCTTATTCCCCTCTGAGCGCTTCCAGCGGATCCACGTGCGCTGCCCTTCGTGCAGGCAGGTAAGCCGCAATGAATCCCGAAATCAAAAGCACCAGGCTTACTACCATCATGGTCCAGAGGTCGCTGGGCTTCACGCCAAATAAAAACCCCGCGAGCATGCGGCTGGAAAGGTAGGCCAACACCGAACCAATCGCCGCTCCTCCCAATAACATAAATCCAGCTTGCCGCAACACCAGCTGAATGATCGATCCACGCTGTGCGCCCAGGGCCATGCGCACGCCGAGTTCCTGCCGACGCTGTGCGACCAGGTAACTCAACAAACCATAAAGGCCGGCCAGCGCCACCAGCAGCGCCGAACCCGCAAACAGCTCCAGCAGATGCGCCGCCAGCAGCTGGCTGCCCATGGAATCTTCGACGACCTGGTCCATGGTGGTAAAGACGCTTCCCTTGAGATCAGGGCTCACCTCGGTCATGACACTTCTGAGATCAGGAATAAATTTCGCCGGATCCTCGACCGTCCGCACCGCCAGCTCGACGTGCACTTGCATGGTGGGCTGATAAAAGCCGTCAGTCTCTTTCAGCTGCGGAGCGCAGAAATCAATTTCCGGGACGGGCGATTCGTTGATTGCAGCCTGATGGAAGTCGTCCATTACGCCCACAATCTTTGCCTGCCGGTTTTTGCTGAGGCGGACACTGGATTTTTCAACCACGTCGCCGCCCGGGACATAGAGCCGGGCAAAAGCGCGGTTCACCACGGCCACAGGCTGGGACTCAGCTGTGTCTTGCCCGTTGAAGAACCGTCCCTGATACATGCGGAAACCCAGCACCTCCTGCAACTCCGGGCCTGCGGCGCGCAGCTTGGCGTCAATACGTGTGGGCGGTCCGGACTTTTCGCCCTGACTCACGAAGAACGTGACCATGGAATCAAAGCCCTTGCTGAGTGGAACAACCGTGGTCAGGCTGGCTGAACGGACACCGTTCATCTGCCTCACTCGTTCCAGTAGCGGCTGATAGACCGCGCGGTTTAAGTCCATGCCGCGATATTTGTAGCGCGGTACTTTAGGCTGCACCATGAGTACATGATCGGTGCGAAATCCGAGCGGCACTCTCCGCAACGCGAAAACAGTGCGCAGCAGCAATCCGCAGGCGATCAGAAGCACCAGAGAAAGTCCGATCTCCGCCACCACCATGGCCTGCTGCAGCTGATGCCGCTTGCGGCTGCCGCCTGACTGCTGCTGTCCCTGGCGCATGGTGTGCTCAAGCGGCGCGCGCGCCGCCAGCCATGCCGGGAGCAGGCCGGATACCATAGCGCTCAGCACGCTTAAGATCAGCAACGCCGCAAGCACAGTTGAACTTGGAGCAAGATGCTCAGGAAGATGGAGTTGAGAGTTCAGGGCCTTATCGAACACCTTGAGCAGGAGCTGCGCCAGCGCCAGTCCTGCAAGGCCGCCGGCAAAGCTGAGCAGGAGACTTTCGGTGATCAACTGCCGCAACAGCCGCCAGCGGCTTGCGCCCAGCGCTCCGCGGACCGCGATCTCACGCTGCCTGGCCATGCCGCGTGCAAGCATCAAGTTCGCCACGTTGGCGCAGGCAATCAGCCACATGATGGCCACTGCCAGCAACAAGGCTCGCAGCGCCGGACGCGCATTTTTCACCAGCGTATCACGATAGCGCGTCGCTTCCACTCCGGACGGCGCAAGGTCGCTTAGCTTCTCGTTCCCGTACAACGGCGCCAGCCTTAGCTGGATGGCCGTCAACTCTGCTTGCACCGCGGCGAGGTTTGCGCCCTTCTGCATGCGGCCAATCGACTCGCAGGGCGGCGTGCTGAAGTTTCTTTGGTGATAATTCGGCGTTGTCTCCAGCGGCAGCCAGATCTGCGTGGTGGGATCGTCAATGGGGAAAGCGAAGCGCGGCGGCATCACGCCTACGACCGTGTACGGAACGTTGTTCACGGTTACCTGTTTGCCGACGATGTCAGGATCCGCGCGCAACAGCGTCTGCCACGCTCGATCACTCAGCACCACGACCTTCCCTTTACCGGGAATCTGTTCATCGGCAATAAAACCACGGCCCAAGGCCGGCGCCGTGCCCAGCACGGTAAAAAAGTTGGCGGTGACCGCCGGAGCTGAGACCATCTGGTCGTCTCCGGAAGCCTTCACGTACGCGCTGTTGGGTAAATAGCACGCAACCGACGACAAAGTACGGCTCTGCCGCTGCCATTCCTCGAAATCAGCATAGGTCGCGAAGCTCGGTGTGCCCTTGGCATCGACAGTGGTAAAGGTCAAAATCTCACTCGGCCTGGAATACGGCAGCCAGCGCAGCAAGGTGGCGTCAATCACAGAAAACATGGCAGCGTTGGCGCCAATGCCCAACGCCAGCACTGTCAGCACCGTCACGGTAAAACCTGGAGCGCTGCGCAGTTGCCGGAAAGCATAGCGCACGTCGGCACGGAGGTCATCCCAGGCTCGCAGGCCGATGGAGGCGCGCCACTCGTCTCTTTGTGCCGCCGTCGAACCCAGTTCGGCCTTCGCTCGGCGCAGAGCCTCGTCAGGCGCAACACCGCTGCGCATCAGGTCTGCGGTGTAGCTTTCAATGTGGAAGCGGAGTTCAGTCTCAACGTCGCTTTCCGCTTGCTGCCGGTGCACCAACGCCCGCCACCAGGAGCGCATACGTGATAGCGCGCTCATGCTTCCTCCGGCTTACGGCTCAGAATCGAGCCGATCACTTCCGCCATGCGGTTCCAATTTGCGGTTTCTGCCTGCAGCCGTTTTCTGCCCGCGGCTGTCAGCCGATAATATTTTGCTTTGCGATTGTTTTCCGATTCGCCCCACTCGCTCTGGATCAGCCCCTGGTGCTCCAAGCGGTAGAGCGCGGGATAGAGAGATCCCTGCTGGATCTCCAGGCGGTTGCCGGAAATCTGCTGAATGCGGAGCAGCACGCCATAACCGTGCAGCGGTCCAAGCGAGACGGCCTTCAGGATCAGCATGTCCAGCGTGCCCTGCAGCAGCTCCAGCTGTTCAGCCATCGCTTCTCTCCTAGATAATCTAGGAAGATACCAAGCCCTCTCCTAGATTGTCAAGGAGAGAGCTTTGCATGAACCGGCACGCGCATGAAATCCTTGCGCCATCCAGGCGCTATTTTCGAGCCTTGCTACTTCCCTTTGGGTTCCTGATAGAGACCAATGACATTACCGCCGGGATCGCGAAACCTGGCCGTGATTTCGGGCGAATCGGCCCCGATGGGCTGCACGATCTCCCCACCGGCGGCGACGATCGCGCCGACGGCCGCTTCGACGCTATCGACCATGATGTAGACCATGAGGCCTGGGGTGGACAGGGGCGGGCGCCCCAGCACCCAGGAGCCGCTGACCTGGCCGGTTGTGTCGTCAAACGCGGTGCTGCCATTGGCTCGCTTGCGAACATTCCAGCCGAAGGTCTTGCGATAGAACTCAGCCGAGCGGGCAATGTCAGTAGCAGGCATCTCGATATAGCAGATTTTTCCGTTCGTAGCGGAGGGCATGGTGAACGCTCCTGTACTCACTTCGGCCGTTGCTGCTCCGGCGGAACTTCCCTCAAGCCGGGCAGGATTGTCACCGACGTGCTGAATTTCTTGAAGTTTGAAAACGCGTCTTCCTGTTCAATGGCTTCGTTCTTCAGCAGCGCAACCCGGGCGCTGCCGCTGATGTAAAGCCGCTTCATCGCCCACAGCTCATTGTTGATGTGCTGCGTCTCCAGCACAAAGCGCGACCCAGGATGAATGCGGACCAGGAAAAGCCCGAAGGAAATCGTGTCAAAGGCCTCGGCTTCGATCTTGACCCAGTTGTAGTTCTTCTTCTCGATCCACATGCGGCCTTTGATCTTCTTCAGGATGTCGGCGTGAGGCTGAGTGGGCTGGAAATCCTTGCGCGGCGTGCCCTCGATCACCCATGTATCCACGCCTTCAACCACCTCGTCGCCGAGCAGGCGGAAATCGTAGGCATTCACCACGTCGCGGGCGAAGGCGCGACTCTCTTCGCGTTCCTTCTTGTCCTTGTCAATCCTCTTTTGCCGTTCTTCTTCGCTCTCATTGCGCCGCTTGGCGAGAAATTTCTCGAGCTTTTCGTCTTCTTTCTTCTGGTCTTTGTCGCTCAAGGGTTTGTCGTCTTTTTGCACCAGCCGGGAATAGAATTCGCCAAAATAGAAATTCAGATCATAGGTCTTGATTTCGGTGGACTTCACGTCGCCGTGTTTATCCACCTGCTTGATCACCTCGCGCTGGCTGCAGGTGTACTTCTGCGCTTTTTCAAAATTGTGATGGTCCACCTCCACGGCGCGCCGGACAATCTCTTTGGGGTTATCCGTGGGCGGAAACCGCGCCACATCGTCGCCGGCACTCTCTTCCTGCGGCTGAGATTGCGACGGCTGCACAGCTTCCGGGAGCTGGGCAGGCGTGGGCGAAGCCGGCGGCGCTGCCTGCTGCTGGGCAAACAGGCTTATATTCCCGGCTACAGCGAGGACTAGAACAAGCGAAATGAGTCTCTTCAACCTCATGACTTCAAAATACACCGTCTCTGGTTGAAAGTTGCTCCCAAACAACACCTTAGCCTTTCTAATAGACTCGGCTTCCGCGCCAAAAATAACAGATCCAAAGCTCTTAATTTTCAAGGTCAAAATGGCATCGTAAACCATGTGTGACGGGCATCACAGCCGCGGCTGGGTGAAAGCTGGAGAATAGGAACAAATAAGGCAGCGCTTCAGCAAAACCTCAGACCTTGCGCTGGAGCCGCTGACCGAAGTACCGCCGACTCGAAATGACCTTTTTGCGGAGGTCATGTGTAAGCAGAAGGTTGACCAACCCGGACCGGGCGCGGTCCGGGTTTTTTGCATTCCTGGCAGTTCCTCAAACCAAGTGGCGTTCTACATCGCAGTTCGCCGGCTTTGCTCCACCAGCTGAGGCTCCATGGTAACCATATCTTCTTTGAAGAGGGCTTTCATAATCGGCGGCGCCACCAGCGTGGTGATTGCCGTCATGGAGATGACCAGGGCGTAGGCCGATTCGGAAACAATGTTCATCTGCAGGCCAACCAGGGCGACGATCAGTCCCACCTCGCCGCGCGGCACCATGCCCACACCAACTTTAGCCGCCGTCTTCCAGCCCGAGCGCAGTACCGGCAGGCCGCAGCCGACGAGCTTGGAGATGATGGCCAGGAATGAGATCACCAGGGCGGAAACGATCAGCTTCCGGTCAAAGACCTGCATGTTCAGGCGCGCGCCCATGCTGAAAAAGAAAAACGGAGCCAGAAATTCATTGATGGAGAAGACACGTTCGCGCAGGTTCCAGCGCGGCGAGTATTCGGCAAAGGCCAGCCCGGCAAAGAACGCGCCGATGATCGCGGCCATTCCGATCTTGACCGCGGCATAGGAAAGCCCGAGGCAAATGGCCAGCGCGATAATCAGCGGCGCGTCGCGGGTGGACATCCGCTCCATCCCCGGCTCCATACGCCTCACCACGCGCGGAGCATAAAACATCATGATCAGGGCGAAGCCTATGGCTTCAATCGCGGTGATCAGAAATTGGGCCCACTCCAGCCCGGTGGATGACACCAGACCAACTACCACGGCCAGTACGATCATGCCCAGCACGTCGTCAAATACCGCGGCGCCGAGAATGATTCTCGCCGCCATGGTGTGCAACACGTTCAGGTCGCCCAGCACGCGTGCCGTGATGCCGACGCTGGTGGCCATCATAGCTGCAGCCACAAAAACCGCTTCATGCGGTGGATCGTGCCGCAGGGACATGTAGCCGTAACCGAGCAACAAAGGAACGGCGATTCCTGCCAGCGCCACATACAGCGAGGTTCGGCCTACGCTGATCAGGTCTTTCGGCTGGGTTTCCAGGCCGACCGTAAATAACAGAAAAATAGCGCCAATCCCGGCAATCGCGTAGATCGCGTCCGTGGGAACCACAAGCCGGAAGCCGTAGGGACCCACGATAACGCCGGCCAGGATTTCGCCCAGCACGGCCGGCATGTGCAGACGCTCAAAGACCTCGCCAAAGAGCTTGGCCCACACAAAGATAAAGAACAGCTGAAATAGAAATGGATCAGCAGTATGCATCGCATTTTGCTTGCCGGCCCGGGCGCAACCTAACTTGTAAGATGCTTTTGCGTCAGGCGAAAACCAGAGTAGATGCTGGATTTGCCGGGCAACCGCTTGCGCCAAGTTACGCATTGCGCCGGCGGAAAGTTGCCGCCGTGCAAACAAATTTTGGGGAAAAAATTCTTCATCCAGCTCTCGATTTTTCCCACAGCAACTCTGTCTTTTGACATCCTAATGCGTGGCAGATTTTCGCATGTATCTCACCCAATTCATTCATCGGACCGGAATGAAGAATGCAGCCTGCAAGCTTTATACAGCAGGACGTCTGGATGCCGGCATCGGCGCAGTCGTGTGTGGACTGGCTGCGGCGGGGGCAAGCGTGGTAGCGGCTGGGCGCTCCTGGCAAAACCTGGTTCCGCTGGTTTTCATCGTGGTATTGCTGGCTATCGCCGGGATTTTCGGCGCTCGCGCCGGAATTCTGGGGACCTTGCTGGCGACCTTGGTGTTTGCTTCCGTCCTCTTTGGCTCTAGCGGGAGCATAACCGTTGCCAGCGACTCCGCGCGCAGCAATCTCGGCTGGATGCTGCTCATCGGCATTGCTTTTTCGTTCTTGTTTGCGCCGCCAACCTCGGGCTTCCGCCGGCACTAATGCATTGAATCAATTAGCAACGGTGCTGGCCAGACAAGCATCCTACAACGTTCAGGAACAACCTTTCGGGTCCCGGCCCGACAGCACGAGGAGTTTTCATGGCTACGGCCCCTCAAATGCCCACAACCCATCCTCGCTGGGCACGTTCGCCCTTTTATTTCAATTCTGCGTCTCATCTGCTCAGAATCAGCCGGGAAAAAGCCACGAATCTGCAGGAGTTGGTCGACGCGCTGCGTACCTGCGGCGAATCTTCAATTTTTCAGCACACTTTTCAGACCCTGGAAGAGCATCACTTCATCAACAAAGGCTTTTCCAACGACTTCTCCCACTGGGCGTTTGCCGCATGCAACGAGGTTGAACTGGCCGAGCGTTTGTCGGCGATCGATATCCGCGAGTTTACTTCCATTGCCACCCTGCGTGAGCGGCTGGTCCACATCATTGAAACGTATCTCCAGAAAAATCCGCGGGCAGCCACCCGCGTGGCCATGGAACCTTTTTACCTCATGGCTTCCGACCTGGTGGTTGTGCCTACGCCCTACGTCGCGCGCAACCTGGAGGAGTTTGCCGAAGGCATTCGCAGAGTCAGCGTTCATGCCATCTACTATCACTTCATCGATGCCCGTTTGCGCCTCAAGCTCAACAACAATGATTTTTCCGTCTGGCTGGAGCTGGAAATGGATATGGCCCAGGCGGCTGACCGGCTGAATCGCATCGATATTTACACATCATCTCTCGAAGGTGTTCGCCGCAACATCCTGAAAGTGGTGGAAGCCGAAATTGTCCGTACCTGATTGAACGCGAACCCCTGACCTGAAACTTGAGATCGGGGCGGTGGAGAACCCTCGATGAAGGAAAAAAATCCGGAGCGCAAGACCGCGAGCGAGACCAGCAAAAGCCAGGTGAGGGACCAGCAGGACCCTGCAGCAAAGACCAGCGCGGCCGTGGACGACCCTGTTGTCCAGGAATCGGTATCGGCTCCCGCGCCTCCGGGCGGAAAAGAGCGCCGCTTTCGTCAAACGGATCTGCCCGAGCATTTCATTGAGCGCCGCCGGCATCCACGCATCAGCACCGAGCAGCCTCCGCCGCCGGCCCCACCACGCCTGGATGACTACGCTGCGATCATCGGCAAACCGGAGCTGGATGAAATCCGCTTCCTGGCCCGCCATCTCCGGGGCAAGACCGTAAAGATGGTGAACTCCACCGCCGTAGGCGGAGGCGTGGCTGAGATTCTCAACCGGCTGATTCCGCTCATGAATGAGCTGGAAATTCCTACGCGCTGGGATGTCATCACCGGCGGCAACGATTTCTATGAAGTTACCAAGGGCTTTCACAACGCGCTGCATGGCGGCGAATACAATCTGACGCAGCAGATCAAAGACATCTTCATGTCGTACAACGAGCAGAACCGCCAGCGCATGGAATTTGCTGACGACCTGTTCGTGATCCACGATCCCCAGCCCGCCGGTCTGGTCCGTTCCAAGTCGCAGACGCGCGGGCGCTGGATCTGGCGCTGCCACATCGATCTCTCCAACCCCCATCCGGGCGTCTGGGATTTCCTGAAGCCGATGATCGAACAGTATGACGCGTCGATCTTTTCCGCTCCCGCCTTCACCCGACAGCTCAACGTTCCGCAATATCTTTTTTATCCCTCGATCGATCCATTGTCGGAGAAGAACAAGGACCTTCCGGAAGAGTTCGTCAACAAGGTGTGCGACGACTTCGGTATCGACCGCTCGCGCCCGGTCATCACCCAGATTTCGCGCTTTGACCGGCTCAAGGATCCGGTAGGCGTGATTGAGGCTTACAAGCTGGTCAAAAAATACGTCGATTGCCAGCTGGTGCTTGCCGGCGGCGGCGCTACCGACGATCCTGAAGGCGCAGTGGTGCTGCAGGAAGTAATGGACGCCGCGGGAGACGATCCTGACGTGATCATCCTCAATCTGCCGCCCTGGTCGGCGCTGGAGATCAACGCGCTGCAGCGCGCCTCCACCGTGATCGTGCAGAAATCACTGAAAGAAGGCTTCGGCCTCACGGTGACCGAGGGCTTGTGGAAGGAAAAACCTGTGGTCGCGGGCGCGGTCGGCGGCATTCCTACGCAGATCATCCACAAGCTGACCGGCGTGCTCGTCCATTCGGTTGAGGGCTGCGCCTACCAGATTCGCTATTTGCTCACGCATCCCGAATTCGCTGCGCAGGTCGGAAAGAACGGACGCGAACACGCCAAGGAAAACTTCCTGATCACCGTAAATCTCAAACGCTGGCTGCTGCTGTTCCAGATTCTGCTCGGCATGGCCCGGCCCAATGAGACCATTTGATCTTTGTTTTACTTTTGCCCCGGCGCATCTAACCCTAACGCGGCTCCCAATCCCGGCGCGAGAAGCAGGTCTCGCCGGGTCCGACACTTGGGAGCCTGAGGGGCTTGTCCGTATGTTGTGTAAATAAGTTTTCCTTCCCCCCTGCGGAGGAGTAGCATATTTGGAGGCGATCCTTCGTCTTTGCGCTGCTTCTTGCCCTTCCTGGGATTTTCATTGGAGGTGTGTATGCGCAGATTATCAGCCGTTATTCTCTTCCTTGCAGTATCCGCTGTGCTGGTGCTGACCGTTTCCTGTGGCGGAAATTCCATGTCAATGCAGGGCCGCCAACTGCAAAGCATCACGGTAACGCCGAAGACCGCCGATGCCATGAATTTCCCTGGCGGCCAGGTTCAATTCAGCGCAATGGGGAACTTCAACATGGCGCCGATGACGGCAGCTACGCCGGTGATGTGGTCGCTTTCAGAGCCGATGTCCGGGATGGCGCCGGGCGGGGTAACCATCAATGCCACCACCGGCATGGCCACGTGCTCGGGTTTTACGGGGACGGTAATCGTCATGGCGATGGCTCCCGCAGAACCTCTAATTCCTTTGTCGCAGATGAGCACGATGACGATGAACGTGAGCGGACAGGCGCAGCTGACCTGTCCCTAGATAACGCGACGCCAGAAGTGTATTCGTCGTAATCGGCAGCTCCCGCAATCGCGTGGCGATGGCGGGAGCACGGCCTGTTAACGTAGTCTCGCTGACCCATTATCCAATCTTCTCCGGCCACCAGACCAGCACATCGATCACGCGCGAGTAGTGCAGAAGAGGCTTTGTCTCGGGCAGCCTAATTCCCGAGGCCAGGGCCATGGTGTTGATGTCAAACTCGGCTTCGGCGTCCTGCAATTGCCAGGGCGCGTGATGGATATACGCGCGCAGCACGCTCTTGCGATGGACCGTATAGAGGCAGTAACGCTCGGTAAGAAAATGTTCGATCGAGCCTTTCTCTCTGAGTCGCGGTGTGGAGACCGGCCCATAGCGAGCATGGAAATCGGCCGGGCGAGGCTCCTGTAATCGGCTACAGCTGTAATGAAATTCCTCGGTCGTCCCCCGGATCAGCATGGCGGCATGGAAATACGGCAGTTTGTAAGTCGCGCGCGCGCCCAGGACCGCCGCCAGACTCCCCGCATCAAGGCTGAAGAAGTAGACTCCCGGCACACCTTTGTGGCGAACGTAGGTGCGCACGTTCAGCTCAGAAAATTTGTACAGAAAAGGGAGCGGCGGTGCGAGCCGCCCGCGAACTCCGCTCATCCAGAAGGGAGCCACGGCAACCCAGGCGTTGCTGTCGTACAGATCGAGCTCCAGCTCTTGCGGCACCAGCGGCCTGAGCTTGTCCGGCGACATCGGCCAGTGCGCAAAAAGCAGATCGTGCCATCTTTGTTTCATGGTCCACGGACCAGCGGGCATGGGAATGGGACGATGTTCGGTTTGAAGCAGCAGAGGATGCATGCGTAGTCATTGTAAATAAAGCGATTTCACCGCAGAGGCGCGGAGACGCAGAGATATCGATTCAAGACCAGTGTCAATCGACAACTAGACGGCACACTAGACGGCAGAAATCCCCTATGGTTCGCTCTGATCTGCGTTAATCAGCCTGATCTGCGGCGAAGTTTTTCTATCGCTTTCTCTGCGGCCTCTGCGGTGAAATAGAATTCTTTCGTGGCCACCATCTATACGATCGGGCATTCCACGCGCGATCTGGCGGATTTCTCGCGGGTACTGCAGGCTCACGATATCCGGCTGCTCGAAGACATACGCGCCTTTCCCATGTCGCGACGCCACCCGCACTTTAACCGCGAACATTTGGAGCTCTGGCTGCCGGAGATCGGCTGCGACTACGTGTGGGAGAAGGACCTGGGAGGAAGAAGAGGCAAGCAGATGCCGCCGGAACAGTCGCCGAACATCGCGTTGCGCAATCCGTCTTTTCGCAACTATGCCGACTACATGCTGTCAGAGAAATTTCAGGACGCGATCAAAAGACTGGTGGGACGCGCAGAGAAGTCGAACACGGCGATCATGTGCGCCGAGCTGCTCTATTTCCGCTGCCACCGCATGCTGGTCTCCGATTACCTGGTCAGCCAGGGGCACACGGTTCTGCACATTCTGGATGAAAAGCTTCCCCGGCAACATGCCTTGACCAGGGAAGCGCGCGCCATCGACGGTAAGCTGGTCTATCGCGGAGATTACCTGCTCTGAGCGACAGAACAAAACGCAACGGGCGCAAAAGGTCGCAACGGCAATGAGGATAGAACCCTTTTCTTTGCGCACTGCGCGTCCTTTGCTGTAAAAAGGTTGGCGAAATCGCTCCATGCCAAGGAATAAAAATCTGGCCCGGCTGCTCGACGAGCTGGAGCAGGCACGCGCGCAGACCGGCTCCATCCGCAAGCAGGAGTTTGTTCACCTGCTGGCGCGTCTTAGCCATGTCTCTTTCGGAAAAGACGCTAAGTCCCTGATTCGCGCGCACGATCTCCTGTTATTTCTTCGCGCGTTTCCGGCTGGTCCGCTGGTCGCGAAAGTGGCGGACGCGCTGCTGGCTCGCCTGGAAGCAAAGATCAAAGCTGCATTGGCTGCGGGCGCCGACCCGGAGGATTTCGCGCCGGAAGAAGTAGCCGGCATGGCTGGGACCGTGGTGGAAGCCACCTTTAGCTATCCCATGGTTTGCTGGTTGATAGATCGTTACCCCAAAGACATTTCCATCAACTGGGAGGCATTTGAGCGCGAGACGCAGCGCGCCGCCATATGGCCGCGCTTCTTTCCGCTCATGGAAGAAGATTCTCTCACTGAAGCCAACGTGCCTTATCGCGATTGGCTGGCTGCAGCCCGCGGTCGGAAAGACGAACTTCGTTGGCTGGTGGAGCGCTTCCAGCGGCTGCCCGGCTTTGCCAAAGAAACGGCGGAAAAAGAAAAAGCCGCGCTGTACGATTCGCTGGAAATCATGGTGCGCTGGAACTTGAGCGGCTCGCGGGCCTCGCGGGCTTCCAGGACACTGGCGCGCAGGGCTGTCCGGCAGCTTTATTTTCACCACACACCGCTCCTTCAGCGCCGCCAGGTGTCACTGGCGGAAGAACTAGCCAAGCCAAAGCTGCCGGTAAAGATTATGCCGCCGCGCCAGGCAGAGAAGATTCTCGATCTGGCCAAAGAAGCCACGGGTGTGCGCTATCGCGAGCTTTATGGCACCGCCAATGCCGATCCTGCCTGGGTGGTCGAAGCCCGGGTCGGACGCGGTGTGGAGATTTTCTTCTGGGGTCTGCCTGCCGAGAAGCGCCTTCCGCTTCGCGCCTATCTCGCGGGCTTTACGGTAAAGAACGGGGTGCCAATCAACTACGTGGAGTGCATCTCGCTTTTTGACTGGACGGAGATCGGCTTCAACACCTTTCCGGCGTATCGTGACGGCGAAACTGCGTGGATCTACGCGCAGACGCTGCGTCTGCTGCGGCAGCTGCACGGGTCGAACGCCATCTCCGTCTATCCCTACCAGATTGGCGACGGCAACGAGGAAGCTATCGACTCCGGCGCGTTCTGGTTTTACCGCAAGCTGGGCTTCCGTTCCATGGATCCTGAGCTGGAAAAGCTGGCGCGGCGCGAAGAAGAGAAGGTCAGGGCAAATCCGAAATATCGTACTCCGGCGCGCACGCTGCGCCGGCTGAGCAAGGCGCATGTCGTCTACGAAACACCCGCAGCCGATGGTGGAGCATGGGACCAATTTGCCATGCGCCACATCGGTTATCGCTTGCAACAGCGTATGGCACGCGATTTTGACGGCGACGCGGAAGCCATGCGACGGAGCGTAGCTGCGTGGTTCGCGCGGGAGTTGCGTATTCGCGCAGAGCAGATGTCGAAGAGAGAGCAAGCGGGGTTTGCCGACTTCGCCATGGTGATGAGCCTTGTCCCGGGTTTTGCACGCTGGAACGCGGACGAGAAAGAACAGCTGCGCGCCATCATCGCCGCTAAATCTGCCAGGACAGAGCTGCGCTATCAGAGATTGCTGCTGGCGCACACCAGGGTGCGCGACGCCATTCGGAAGCTGGGTGTACCGCAATAAGAGAATATGCTGCGGTGCAGACTACTTTAAGCTATGCTAGTTTGAAAATTCTTGTGGAGAACCTCGTGCCATGGGCTGTTTGCGATCCATCATTGTAATCACATTACTTTGTGCTTTCAGCTTTGCCGGCGACAGCAAACCCAAGACTGTCGGCGAAGGCGTGGAGCAAGCCGCAAAGCGTTCACAGCTGACGCTTCCCGGAAGCCAGCCGTTTCACTTGAAGGCGACTATCGCTGAGCTCAATAGCCCGGACACCGACTACAAAGCAGAAGTAGAAATGTACTGGGTTGCACCCGGTCGCTGGCGTCGTATTCTCAAATCTCCAGACTTCTCTCAGACCATGGTGGTTGATGGGGAGAAAGTTTTCGAACAAAACCAGGGCGACTACTTCCCCTGGTGGCTGAACGATTTTGTGATCGCCATGTTGCAACTGGCGCCGGAAGAGATCAGGCAGATCAAGATGCCGCTGCCGGATCTGGCAGCCATGCAGAAAGAGTTCGCCAAGAAACTGCCGCCCGGCCTGGCCGGGTTACGCATGGACACGGGAACGCAGTGTATGCGGAGCCAGGAGGAAGTGGGGATTGCTCCCGTTCATAATACGATCTTCACCGTTGTCTGTTTTCAAAATCCGGGATCCCTGCAGTCGGTGGTTTCGCCCGGCTTTGAGGCTGATTTCAGTGACTTCAAGAACTTCGGCGGAAAGAGCATTGCGCGAAAGATTTCAATGGAGCCCGAATCGGGGACGAAGATCGAGGCGCGCGTAACAGAGCTGAGCGAGCTCAATCATCCGGATCCAGCTCTGTTTGTGATCCAGGATTCCGGGCCACAGACGCATATTGCACGGATGCGTGTCAGCGAGGGCGTGGCCCGCGCAGCACTCCAATCAAACCCGGAGATCGAGTGGCTTCCAGTGCGCGACGGCAAGATCAAGGGAACGTTGAGCCTGTTTGTATCCATTGGCCGCGACGGGCACGTACGCGAAACCTGGCCGCTAAACTCTGATAACCCGTTCCCACAGGACCAGGCTCGCAAAGTAGTTTCCCAATGGACTTTCAAGCCATTCCTGATGAATGGAGCTCCAGTGCAGGTGGAAACTATTCTGACCTTTGGCTTCGCGACCAAGATCGGCAACCCGGTCAATGTACTCACCGATGCGGAGGCGCGCGCCTTGGCCATAGACACCGCGGAGCCGGAGTTTGTTTCTTCATCAAAACCATCCTCAGGTACTAGCTTCAAAGTTAGAGTTGCCGTAGATGAGGAGGGTCATGTCATGGGTTTGAAGAACATTGACAACCTGAATATGCAGCTATTGGGAGCGGCCAATGTCGCCCTGCACAAATGGCGCTTCCGACCTTATGTGCATGAAGGCAAACCTGATCGTTTTGACGCTGATATCGTGTTCAAAGTCCAATAGAGAGCCTCGCCAGTCTCCTAGCTGCCAAATAATCCCTGCAAGAACTCTGGATTGCACCGTTCTCTCGCCAGTAGCAGGAGAGCGTTTATGAAAGCTCGTCTATCGGCAGCCGCGCTGGCGGCTGTGGGCCTGATGTATTTTCTTATCATTCTGAATCCTCAGAACGCCTCTGCCGGAGAGAGCTCCGGCGTCAGCCAACTTCAGATTTTGGGCAAAGACGGCAAGCCGGCCGGCTTTGTGCCGCTGAAACACACCGGCATCAAGACCGAGATCAGCGGCTTCGTCGCCCGGACCGAGGTCACGCAGGAATTTGAAAATGCTCTGCCGAACGCGGTGGAGGCGGTCTACGTTTTCCCGCTGCCACATGACAGTGCAGTGGACGGTATGACTATGACCGTGGGCGAGCGCGAAATCCGCGCGGTGATCAAGGAGCGCGAAGAAGCGCGCCAGATCTATGAGGCGGCGCGCAACGCCGGCCATACCGCGGCGCTGCTGGACCAGGAGCGCCCCAACATTTTTACGCAGTCTGTCACCAATATTCCCCCGGGCGGCACAGTGACCATCAAACTGTCGGTGATCGAGCTCCTGAAATATGAAGCCGGCGTCTATACGTTTGCCTTCCCACTCGTGGTAGGCCCGCGCTACATACCGGGAGCTCCCACCGGGCCGCCCGATCGCGGCACCATGCCCAACACCGGCCAGGTGCCTGACGCTTCCAACATCAGCCCGCCGGTGGCGGGAATCCATACCAGCGATCTGCATGCCGGGCACGATGTTTCCATGGAAGTCAGCCTGGCGGCAGGCGTGCCTGTAGGCGACGTGGAATCGACTTCGCACAAGATCTTTGCCGACCGAACCGGCGCGGATTCCTATCACGTGAAGCTGGCGGATGATCTGGTATTGCCGGACAAGGATTTCATTCTCAAGTACAAAGTGGCAGGCACGGGGATCGGCGATGCGGTGCTCGCGACCTCCGGCAAATCCGGCGGCTATTTCACGTTGATCCTGCAGCCGCCGGAGAAGCCGGTGGAAGAATCACTGGTGCCTCGCCAGCTTATCTTCGTGCTCGACACCTCGGGCTCGATGTGGGGCTACCCGATTGAGATGGCCAAAAAGACCATTGCGCGGGCGCTCGACAACCTGCGCAAGGACGAAACCTTCAACCTGATTACGTTCTCCGGCGATACGCGCATTCTCTTTCCTGAGCCGGTGCCGGCCACGGCGGCAAACGTCGCCAAGGCCAAGCAGGTGCTGGCCGGAGCCTACGGCAGCGGCGGCACAGAGATGATGAAGGCCATCCGCACCGCGCTGGGCGATGATGCCGGAGCAGGCAAGCCCATTGAAGCTGATCCCGTTCGCGTGGTCTGCTTCATGACCGATGGTTACGTGGGAAATGACGCAGAGATCATTGCTGAGGTCAAAAAGCACACCGATGCCCGCGTGTTTTCCTTCGGCATCGGTACGGCGGTGAATCGCTTCCTGCTGGCCAAGATGGCGGAGGAAGGCCATGGCGATGTGGAATTCGTCACCGCGCCGGGAGAAGCTCAGGCTGCAGCCGACCGCTTCTATGAGCGCGTGCACTCACCGGTGCTGACCAACATTTCCATCGACTGGAACGGGCTGCCGGTGAGCGACGTCTATCCGCGCGAGGTGCGAGACCTCTTCTCCGCCAAGCCCATCATCATCACAGGACGTTTTACCGGGAACCCGTCAGGCAAGATCACGATCAAGGGCTACCAGGGTACCGGGGACTTCAGCCGGACCATACCCGTGGATTTCTCTTCTACGGGCGAGAGCAATGCCGCGCTGGAAAAGATCTGGGCACGGCACAAAGTGGAAGACCTGATGTCGCAGGACTGGAGCGGCATACAGCAGGGCAACTCTGCGCACAAGGCTGAGATCATCCAGGTTGGCCTGGAGCACAGTTTGGCCACGCAGTACACGTCGTTTGTTGCCGTCGAGGAAAAGACGGTAGTGTCGGACGGCAAGCCGGTGCGCGTTGAGGTGCCGGTAGAGCTGCCGCAGGGCGTCTCGCCGCTGGCGGTGCCGGGAGAGGGAGTAGGCATAGCCAACAAAGATGCTCTCATTCATGTGCCTAATGCGGGATTGACAATGTATTCAATGGCACCGGCGCCATCTCCCGGTTCTGTCAATGGTGTTGTAGCTTCCACTGAAACGGTCGAGGTAACAGCCGCGCCCACAAGGGTCGAAACCGAATCCATGCAGCTCAAGCAGACGTATTCGGGCTTGGGCGCACTGCCTGGAGGGGCATCGAACGATGGTCCAATGAACGCAGGCGGGACAGGTGCCCATGCAAAGCCCAGGAAAGATGGCTGGAGCCCGATTCTAAAGCTGGTACAGCTCAAGTTCGATGCGCCTCTGCTCTCGTTTTATCAGTGCGCCAGCATCGGGTCGACGACAGATGGAAAGCCATGCAACCCGTCGTCGTCGAAATTGGTGAAAGTGAAGGTCGAACTGACCGCTGCAGGCGCTGCGGTGGCGCACAAGCTGGCGCTTACCGGCTTCAAAGTGGATGGCGGTGAAGGCACCCTGCATTTGACCGGCAGCATAGCCACGGCGCAGCTGAAGCGGCTGGCACAGATTGCGGAGGTGAAATCAGTATCGCTGAACCAATGAAGGTGACAATTCGAAGGAGAGAGAAAAGGGATGCTAACCAGCATCCCTTTTTGTCGAACCTAACCATTTTGAATTCAAAGTCATTCACCGCAGAGGACGCAGAGTGCGCAGAGATTGATTAGAAACTTCTGCGTTCTCGGCGCGCTCTGCGGTGATGGAACTTAGCGAACCTCAATAGATTGTTTCAGCTTTGAATTCAAAATCATTCACCGCAGAGGACGCAGAGTGCGCAGAGATTGATTAGAAACCTCTGCGTTCTCGGCGCGCTCTGCGGTGATGGAACTTAGCGGACCTCGATAGATTGTTTCAGCTTTGAATCAAAATCATTCACCGCAGAGGACGCAGAGTGCGCAGCGAATGATCAGAAACTTCTGCGTTCTCGGCGCGCTCTGCGGTGATGGAACTTAGCGGGCCTCGATAGATTGTTTCAGCTTTGAATCAAAATCATTCACCGCAGAGGACGCAGAGTGGGCAGAGATTGATTAGAAATCTCTGCGTTCTCGGCGCGCTCTGCGGTGATGGAACTTAGCGGACCTCGATAGATTGTTTCAGCTTTGAATCAAAATCATTCACCGCAGAGGACGCAGAGATTGATTAGAAACCTCTGTGTTCTCAGCGCGCTCTGCGGTGATGGAACTTAGCGGACCTCGATAGATTGTTTCAGCTTGAAGCTGAGCGCCGTTTCCGAACTGAGCGTGATCTCCTTGTTGCCGGTATAAGCAGCGCCGGCTGTACCTGCGCCTGCGCCGGCTACAGCGCCGATGGCCGCACCCTTGCCGCCGCCGGCCAAAGCGCCGATCAAAGCTCCCGCGCCCGCGCCGCCGCCGATGAATCCGGCTGAGCGCTTGCCTTTGCCCGCGACCTGGCGTGCGATCATCCCGGTCTGGATCGGTGTGTTTTTGCCTTCGATAGTGACGGAATCAAGCCTCACCTCCAGCAGCGCGCCGCCTTTGAAATGGCCCATGGACTTTGCATCCACCACGGTACCGTGCGCGGATGCGCCTTCTTTGATCACGGTTCTGCCATCAACTGTGACGGGTTGAGCCACGGTGGCGGAAAATCCGTCGCCGGCACTGCTGCTCTTGGAGCTAAGGGTTTGGCCCAGCCGGACCGTAATCACCGTGCCTTCAGGAATCCTGATGGCCTCGGGCCTGGTCTCCTTGACGGGCTGCACAGAGCCGCTGCCCGACCCGCCGCCATTAGCGGCACTGGAATTATCAGTGGAAGTTGCCGGCGGATTGGAATTACTGTTGCAACCCAGCACCAGACAGAGCGCAAGAAGCGCTGCAACAAACAACAAACGTGTAGCTTTCACAAAAACCCCCTCATCAATATTCGCGAAGTAACGCAAGAACCCGTGGTCCCAAAAAATTATTTGTCTTCTCCCGCGGCTGCGGCGCTCGAATCTGTTTCCGGATCGTGATCGCCTGGCTTGGCAGCGCCGTTCACAGGAGCAGATTTTGATTTCTCCAAGAACCGTTTGGAATTCAGCAGCGGACGTTCCAGGCTGGAGTTATACGTGGTCCATTCCGCATCAGGCTCGCGCTGGAAGTGTGCGCGCATGCTCTCCATCTTGGAATCAAGATCATCCAGATAATGCAGCATCAGCGCTTCAGGAAACATGGGCATCTTGGGGCTGCCGAATTCGTACTTTCCATGATGGCTGATGATCAGGTGCTCAATCAGCGTCTTGTATTCGCCGGGAAAGCCGGGGACCTGCGCGATTTTTTCATGCAACATCTCCAGCTCGATGATCATGTGTCCCAGAAGCTGGCCGCGCGTGGTGTAGCTGAATGAGCGCGCAAAAGTAAGCTCGTGGATCTTGCCGATATCGTGCAGAAAGGCGCCGGTCAGAAGCAGATCGCGGTTGATGGTCTCGGGATAGTTCCGGCAGGCCAGATCGCAGAGCTGGAAGAGCGAGAGCACGTGATCCAGCAACCCGCCGATGTAGGCATGATGCAGGGTCTTGGCTGCGGGTGCGTTTTTGTAAGCCTGCTCGATCTGCGGATCAGAGATGAAGGCGCGCAGCAGGGCCTTCAGATAAGGATCGCTGAACGTCTCCACAAAAGTCGCGACCGCCTGCCACTGCTGGCCGATGTCTTTCGTGGTGCGAGGCAGGTAGTCGTCAAAATCGACTTCCGTCTCCTCCAGCGAGCGGACCTTGTGCACCGTGAGCTGGAAACGGCCATTGAAGCGGTTCAGAAGGCCGCGGACTTTGACGAAATCATCCTGCTCAAAGACGTTGATGTGGTCGGCAACGTTGTCCCACATCTTGGCGTCAAGGTGACCGGTGCGATCCGCCAGCGTCAGCGCCAGGTAAAGCTCGCCGCTCTTCTTCGGCTTGGCTTGCTTGGAGACCACTACGAACGAGGTAGTGATGACCTGGTTCTCAAAACGCGCCGCGTCGGAAATATAAAAATCTTTCATGGAGTGCTGCTGAGTATCTTACTGCAAGTTGCCGCGCAGGCAATCAGTGGAAATCAGTAGACCTCGGGCTCGATTTTCCAGCGATCGAAAATCCGGGCGGAGCGAAAGATGTCAAACAAGCCGGCATCCAGTTCGCCGTCTTTCACCGATAGCTCGAGGATATCCAGCGCGTGCTCAACGGATACAGCTTTCTTGTACGGCCGGTCGGCGGCTGCCAGGGCGTCGAAGATGTCCGCGATCGTCATCATGCGCGTCTGCAGCGGAATCTCCGGCGCGGAGAGCTTGTAAGGATATCCGCTGCCGTTCAGCTTTTCATGGTGTCCGCGGGCGATCTCCGGAATGCCACGCAGCTCGGTGGTCCAGGGGATCTGCTGGAGAAAGCTTACCGTGTGCAATACGTGGGCCTCAATCTGCAGGCGTTCCTCATCGTCGAGCGATCCCTGACGAATAGAGAGCATCTGCACTTCGTCCGCGGTCAAGAGCGGGCGCTTTTTCCCCTCCAGATCTTCGTACTGCATTTCCGCGATCTGCCGCAAGAGATCAAAATCGCCTTCCGGCATAACCGTTGGCTCGTTGGCCCAGATGATCGCTTCCGCGTACTCATTGATCTGCCGCACACGTTCCTGGAGCGAGCAGTCAAATTGACTTTGCGCTGAAAGAAATGCTTCCCTGCCTTTTTCCAGCAGATATTGCATCTTGGAGCGCAGGGTTTCATTTTCCAGCGTGCGCCGCATCAGGCCAAAGCGCTGCCGGATGACCTCCAGTTGCGCGGGATAAAGCTTCTTGGCCTTGACCAGCACTTCTTCGCGCACGCCGACCTTGCCGAAGTCGTGCAGCAGGCTGGCATAGCGGATTTCACGCATCTGATCGCGGGAAAAACGGACATTCTTGTAGAGGGCGCTCTCCGAGCGGTCGACAGCCTCGGCCAGCGCCACGGTCAGGTTGGCAACGCGAAAGGAATGACCCGAGGTGGCCGGATCGCGGGTTTCAATCGCGGAGACGGAGGCGCGTACGAAGCCTTCAAACAGGCGCGTGATGGAATCGTAAAGCTGGCTGTTCTCAAGCGCCACCGCCGCCTGCCCAGCGAGCGAGAGAACGATCTCCTGCTGCCGCGCGGTGTAGGCAATCACCTGCTCTTCGACGGCGTTAGCTGAATCCAGCCGCGCGTGGCGATCACGCTTAGCGTTGATGAGCTGCAGCACGGCGATGATGGTTTCTTTCTGATTGCGTATGGGCACGGCCAGAATGGACTTGGTGCGGTAGCCGGAATCTTCATCGAACTTGCGATTGATGGCATACGGAACGTCAGCCGGAAGATTGTAGGCGTCCTCGATGTTGATGATCTCTCCGGTCAGGGCAACGTATCCGGCTACCGAATGCTCGTTGATCTCCATGGTGGCTTCGCGAAAGGGAACAGCCACGGTATCGTTCTGTGCCAGTTTGAAGCGAAGCTGCTCACGCGCGGTTTCGCCGGGTGACGGCGCGCCGTCAGCGACGGAAGCAAAGAGCAGAGAGCGGCGCTCACTGTCAGCCAGGCTTTCTACCAAATACACCGAGCCGGCGTCACTGCTGGTGAACTCGCGCGATTTGGTCAGGATCAGCTCCAGCAGTGTCTGGGGATCGTGTTCCGCCGAGAGCGCCATGCCGATCTGGTTGAGCTCATGGATTTCCTGACTGGCGCCGGCCAGCCGTTGATTGACCTCATGCCGGGTGTGGACCAGGTGAATGTGGTCGAGCGCATTGTCCACCATGCGCTCCAGCAGGACTTCCGAGACGTCGGGCGGGAAATAGGCGTAGATCGCGCCGTCATTACGGGGATCCTTGAAGCGTGAATTGGTCAGCGCCAGCACGCGGGCATTGGGCGTGCGTAGCTGGGCGTAGTGCGCTTCCACCAGGTCTTCATTTGAGACCAAAACGATGCGTTCGATCTCAGGATGTTCGGTGGAGAGATCTTCAAAGTGCATGCGGCGAAAGCGCTGCACGCCCACAAAATAGCGGGAAGCCACGGTGTCCCCGGCAAAATACGCGAGGATAGGAAGAGCGCGCATGCCCGTGACGTCGCGTCGTTTTGGAAAGACAGCCGTGCCCATGGGTGAAAACGGGGCCGCCGGAGGAGAAAATGAGCCCCTTTATTTTTCCCTGCCGATAAATTGCACCGATCTTACCAAATAGCCTGCAAATGCAATAGGTGACGTTTGCAGTACACATGACATTGTTCTATAGGTGCTTAAGCCCAAAGCTCGGATGAATGCCTTAGCGGACGGGACAGGAAAAGTCTTTTTGTGGCAGCACCTTCCGGTGTGGGAGGCGGAGCGCTGCGGCCAGCCCCAAAGCCTTGGGTTCGCTGCCACGCGGTACAATATCCGCATGCCGCGAATGGTGAAATGTGTGAAGCTGGGCCGCGAATTGCCCGGTCTGGATGAACCCCCCTTCGACACCGAACTGGGGCAGAAAATCTACGAAAACGTGAGCGCCGAAGCCTGGCGCATGTGGGCTGAGCATTCCAAAATGCTCCTGAACGAGTACCGTTTACAGCCGTGGAAGCCGGAGGCACAACAGTTCCTGGTAGAGCAGATGCAGCAGTATTTCTTCGGCTCCGGAGCGCAACTGCCCAAAGAGTACGTGCCGCCGCCGAAGTAGTGGGATCGGGCAAAACCGCGCGCCTCTGCCGCGTAAAGGCATGCGTGCTGGAGTGCTATAATTTGAGAAAGCCTCTTCCGCTGTAACCCCAGTTTCTTCAGCGGAGATTTCATTCGTCGGGACGTGGCTCAGCCTGGTAGAGCACTCGCTTGGGGTGCGAGGGGTCGGCAGTTCAAATCTGCCCGTCCCGACCAATAAAAAAGCCGGCGCCAGACCGGCGGCAATCTGCCCCAGCTTAAGTCTTGCATGAAGATGAATCACGAGGCCGCTGCTTATGTCGTGCGTTGGTTCGGGCACCTGATGACCCCGGCCGAGAAAAGCGCGGAAAAGCACCTGCTGGCCACGATGAAAGCGGCCAGAGGGAGCAGCGATGTGCGGCCCCAGCGAGAAGCGTTGCAATCCAAGGCGCATCGGCGTTCGCTGTCTCATGAAGCCGACGAACTGGATCCCGCCGTCGACGGTTACGAGCCGTTTGTCCAGAGAACGGCGGCACGAATCGTGAAAGAACGCGGTAACGAGGTGTTCTTTAACGTCTGCCCCAACTGCGCCAAGCTGGCGCGTACGCCCAGAGCCCGGGAATGCCGCTGGTGTGGTCACGATTGGCGTACCACCGAATCCATTCGGCGCGGCGGTCGCATTCTCTAAGAACAATGGACAATGGCTATCCTGACCCAATCCAGAGAGCGCTCCATATTTCCGTTACTGCTGGTTCCGAAATTCCCCAACAGAGCTGATCTTCTATCTTCTGCCTTCGCAGTGGCAACACGCCTGTTGTAGCCGACATCGACTTGGTTATCCCCGAAAAACTGAACAGCGGGAACTAAGGAGAAACGGTTTATGGCAATGGTTATGAAGTGCAGAGACGTCGGCGTGGATTGTGATTTTGAGGCTCGCGGCGAGACTGAACGCGAGGTGCTGAAGAAGTGCGCGGAGCACGCGCGCAAGGAACACGGCATGGATCCAATTCCAACGGAGCTGGCAGCCAAGGTGAAGGCGGCGATCCACCCGGAGGAGAAGGCGGCGTAAGATTTGCGAAGCACAGGCAAGAGTGCCTGTGCCACAAAAATCATCAGTGATTTTGGCCGGGCTCAGCCCCGCCGTTTGGGCCGCTTTTCGGTGCGCCTGGGTTTTTCTTCGAGCACGGCGAACTGGATTTTGCGCTGCAGGTGGTCGATGCGGTCGACCAGGACGCGCACGCGGTCGCCGATGGAGTAGGTCTTCTTCGATCGGGCGCCGATGATCTGGCGCGTGTTGTCGTGGTAGGCGTAGTTATCGTCGGCGAGCGAGTTGAGCGGGACCAGGCCTTCAATGAAGAGCTCGGTCAGCTCGACGAAGAAGCCGAACTTGGTGACGCTGACGATCAGCGAATCAAAGTCCTCGCCTACGCGCTGCTCCATGAACTTGAGCTTCTTCCATTCCATCAGCTCGCGCTCGGCTTCGTCGGCGGTGCGCTCAGTCTGGCTGGAGCTTTCAGCGATCTCGTGGAGTTCAGAATCGGAGATCGGTCCGGCCGTGGAAGGGGTAGAGGCACGGCGACGGGCGGAGGAACCTTTCTCGGCGCGTTTCGACCAGGGGGAGCCAGCTTCGTGTGGTTGAAGAGCACGGAAGCGGCGGGATTCGTTGGAGCTGGTGGCAGCAGAGCTTATCTGGTGATCGGATGATCCGGTGATCGGGTGATCGGAAAGCTTGGCCCCCACCCTTTGCGGCCCTTGAATATTCGACACTTCAGCCGGCTGGCCGGCCGCAAAGGATGGGGCACCCATGTCTTCTTTCCTCGCAGCCGAGGGCGGCTGCGGTCCACTTGAATGGTGGGATTTCAGAGACGCTGCCGAGGGCGGAGGTGCCACATGGTTCTCGTCATGCCGCAGCGCCCACTTTAAGAGCCGATGGATGATGAGATCCGGATAGCGGCGGATGGGCGAGGTGAAGTGCGTGTAGGTCGGCGAGGCGAGAGCAAAATGACCTTCGTTCACCTCTGAATATCGCGCTTGCTTGAGCGAGCGCAGCATGAGGAATGACAGCACGCGTTCTTCCGGCTTGCCGGTGATCTTCTGCACCAGCTTCTGGTACATGCGCGGCGTGACGTGGACTTCTTCGGGCAATTCGACTGTCGGGGCCCGGCGGCCAGTGCCGTAGTGTGAGCGCTTATCGCTTCTGGTCTGGACGCGCTTGATCGGCAGAGCTCCTACACCGAGCGAATAGCCAAAGCCGGCAGCAATGGTCTCAAACTCATACACGCGCTTGGCGTCAGGCTTCTCATGGATGCGGTAGAGGCTGGGAATGCCGAGCTGCTCCAGATGCGAGGCCACGGTCTCATTGGCGGCGAGCATGAACTCTTCAATCAGCCGGTGCGCCCAGTTGCGCTCCGACGGGGTGACGCTCTTCATGAGGCCGTGTTCGTCGAATTCGATCACCGGCTCAGGCAGGTCGAAATCGATGGAGCCGCGCTTGACGCGCTTGCGGTTGAGAATCTGCGCCAGCTCATACATGAGATCAAAATTCTCTGACAACTCGCCATACTGCTGCCGCAGCTTCTTATCGCCTTCGATGATGGCGTTCACGTCGGTATAGGTCATGCGCCGGGCGGAGTGAATCACGCCTTCGGCCAGCTCGTAAAAAATCACCTCGCCCTGCGGGTTGATTTCCATCACGCAGGAGAGCACAAGGCGGTCAAGCTCGGGGCGGAGGCTGCAGATGTCGGTGGATAGCTCGAGCGGCAGCATGGGCACGGCGCGATCAGGGAAGTACACCGAGGTTCCGCGCTTGCGCGCCTCTTCGTCGATGGCCGAGCCGTCTTCGACGTAATGAGCCACGTCGGCGATGTGGACCTGAAGCTCATAGTTGCCGTTGTCGAGACGGCGGACGAGCACGGCGTCGTCAAAGTCGCGCGCGGTTTCACCGTCGATGGTGACGATGGGCAGATGGCGGAAGTCGCGGCGCTGCGCGATTTCTTTTTGCGAGATCACCGGGCTGATCGCCTGCGCTTCTTCCAACACGTCAGCGGGGAAGACGTGCGGGATATGGTGTTTGCGGATGATCATTTCCACATCGATGCCGAAATCATCTTCATACCCGAGGATTTCCGTCACGCGGCCACGCGGGTTCTGCGTGGCGGATGGCCATTGAATGATCTCTACTTCGACAACAACGTTTTCGAGGTCGTCCCAGTCGCGGTGGCGCTGGGCTTCAGAGCCCAGAACACGATGAGGTGATTGACGGTCGGGATGAGCGGGAGTGGGAGCTTTTCCACCCACAGATGGAGCACCCCGCGCAGCATCGCGACCCTGGCGCAGGTAACGCGGATCGGATGCAGACGCTGGTTTCTCGTGCGCAGGCGAGGGCGCCTGCGGTCCACGATTTTTGTAATTGGTCGCCGAAGCTGGCGGGGCAATACGGGTATGAGCACTGCCACCGGTGCGGATATCGCGGTCGTCTTCCGACGGCGCTTCTTCTTCATCTTCCTGCTTCGGATATTCCATGCCACGCGGGATGATGATCTCCATGGCGACTTTTTCGTCGATGGGCGTCACATAGTTCCGGCCGTCGCCATAATGGAAGACTCCAACCACAGTTTCCTGTTCGCGTTCCATCCCGCGGACGATGCGGCCTTCGGCGCGGCCGTCGTGGCGTATGCGGCCCATCTCCACCAGCACCTGATCACCGTGCATGGCGCCGCCGATCTCGGGCGGAGGGATAAAGATGTCACCCTGGAGCTTGCCTTGTGCGCGCGCGGGCAGCGAGCCCGGCTCAGGGATGACGAAGCCGTAGCCATCGCGATGCATGCGCAGACGACCGACGACCAGATCTTGATTGGAAGCGGTGGTCGGAAGTCCCCAGCGCTCTTTGCCGATGGCAATGAGCTTGCGGCGGTGGGTCATCTCGCGGAGAAGCTGCTGCAGATGGCGGCGATCGCGGCCTTTGAGTCCGAGATCGTGGATGAGCTGCTTGAAGCCCGCGATGTGCTTGGGCTGTTTGGAGACGTAATGGAGGATTTGTTGCTCGGTAATCATGCGAAAATTGGGTAATTGGGTACTTTGGTAATTTGGTAATTCAGTTCCTTCCCGAGACCTTACTTCTAACCATCACGCAAAAACCGCGCGTGCTCGGGGCACTGCTTTTTGCGCCGGCGATGGGGCTTAGAATTATCAACTTACCGATTCAGCCAGGTACCAATCTGAACAATAGGCTCAACCAGTTTAGATGCCTATACTTAACCCTACCCTAGCGCGAAAGGATTTTCCATCTAAGGGGCTTCCCCGATATAAGAAATGCCTGTCGGGGGGGAATAATTACATTCGTAATGCAGTGTTGAAGCGCTTGAACTGGATCACGTCACTGCGGTAAAGCAGCGCCAATCCAGCAGTTCTGGAATCCGGGGTGATGGCCGGGGAGTTTGGTTAGAAACGTGCCGATAATTCTCTGGATATCCCTGGATACCAACGTGTTTCAGCAGACGGCGAAATGGCTGGCTGTGCACTGCCCATTCAAGTTTGAAAGGATGTAGAAGAGATGTGGAAGCCTGCTAGCACCAATACGAATCCCAGTCCAAATCCAAAACCCGCCACGGAACCGGAGAAACCAGTTATGAGCACAACCCCCAATCTCCCCAGCGAGCCGACGCCAGTCGCCGCGCCTCGCAATGCCGTTTTGAACAATCAGGAGCAAGCCACGATCGGCAAGTCTCTCGTCATTAAGGGCGAAGTCACCGGCTCCGAATCGCTTTACATTGACGGTCGCGTGGAAGGAACCATCAATCTGCCGGGTAACCGTGTAACGGTTGGCCGCAACGGCCAGGTCCAGGCCAATATCAACGCCAAGGAAGTGGTAGTCCTGGGTAAAGTCAAGGGCAACGTTACCGCCAGCGACCGGGTTGACATACGGAACGAGGGGTCACTCGGGGGCGACGTAATTTGCCAGCGCATCAGCATTGAGGACGGCGCCTGGTTCAAGGGTTCGATTGATATCCGGAAGCCCGGCCAAAAGGAAATGAACGGTGCAGCCAAAGAAACATCCATCGACGCGCCGCGCATGACCTCTGCAACCGCCTAATTTTTCTCCCTTTCCAGGGCGCTTCTTCGGAAGCGCCCTCAATGGGCGCTCACGAGCGAAGACGTCATGGTAAACAAAATCCTCCAGTTACTCTCGATCCGCTGTTCACATAAGAAGCTATCCCAGCCCTTTGCCGCTTCCTCCGCGGTCTCCATGCGACGCGCCGTAAACTCTGACTGGGATATCCCTGCCCCTGCCGCTCAGCACTACGTGGTCTGCCTCGACTGCGGCCACAAGTTCGAATATGACTGGGCTAATATGCGGGTGATCGGCTAAGCTTGGGTTGTTATCCCGAGTGCCAGCGAGGGAACCCTACAGCTTCGTTGGTCCTTCAGTTTCGGCGGGTGCAAGCCGATCAAATTTTTCAGCCCTTCACATCGCGTCAGCAGCTTTTCAGATCGTAGCGTTCCCTCGCTTACGCCCGGGATAAGAGCCGCTTCACCAGCGCTCCCGCCTGTTCCACACCGAACATCATCGTGCAACCCAGATAAACAGCCCCATACGGGACCAGAATCAGCATCGCCGCGATCTGCGGCTGCCGTGGATGCAACGCCAGCTTCACTGCCCACGCGACCCCTGCGCCAATCACGGCCGCCAGCCAGAGCCGCGCAAAGAACGATGCAGGAAATTCGCTCTTGCCGATCTTCCGGTTCATTCCTCCGCGTAACAGTAAGAACTCTATCCACCCCGCAAAGCCCGCTGACGCCGTCAATCCGGCAACGCCCCAAAGCGGATCGATACCCAACAGCTGCGGAAGCCGCAACGCACAAAAATACCCTAGCACCGTAGTAAGCATCACCCGGACCACGGCAAAGCGGAGCGGCGTCCGTGTATCCCGCAGCGCGTAGTAAGCCGACGAATAGAGCCGCCCTATCGTGGAAGCGACCAGTCCGACTCCCGATCCCGCAAGGATCGCCCAGACGTGAATGGAGTCCGCATGGGTAAACTTCCCCGTCTGGTAGAGCGCTGCGGTAATCACGTCGCCCAGGGCAACAAAGGCCACGGCAGAAGGCACCACAAAAAAGCCGACGCGCTTTGTGCTGGCGGCGATTCGGTGCCGCAATGTCTCTGCCACCTGCTCGTCGCTGCCCAGCGCGCTCGACATCGCCGGCAGCTCCGCCGCGGAAATCGACATGCCGAACAAGCTCACCGGCAGCATGTAAAGCGCCTGCGCCACTGACAGTCCCGATACTGCTCCCGTCGGCAGATAGCTGGCCAGAAACTGGTCGACAAAGGCGCTCACCTGGTTCACTCCGCGGCTGATGAACACAGGAACAAAGTTGCGTACCACCGTCTGCACGTTCTGGTTGCGCACTCCGAATCCCAGAGGCAGCTTCGGCGCCAGCCTGAGCACAACCGGCAGTTGCAAAGCCACCTGCAATCCGCTGCCGACTACTGATCCCCACGCAGCGTAAACCGCAAGCAGCGTCATTCCCCCGCGATGGAATATCAGCAGCGCGCCGATAATGGCCGCGTTCCAGACCACCGAAGACACATAGGCTAGAAAGAACCGGCGATGGCTGTTCAGGATTCCCAGGCACCAGGCCGACATCACCAGCATGCCCACACCCGGGAACAGGATACGTACCAGGCGGATCGTCAGCTCGCGGGTTTCGCCTTTGAAGCCGCGCAGTATAACGTCGACTACCCACGGAGCGGCCAGAACGCCCAAAAGCACCAGCGCCGCCACCACCAGGGCCAGCAACGAAAGAATGGCTCCGGCCACTCGCCCTGATTCTTCTTCCTCGCCCTCCGCCAGGAGTCGAGCGTAAACAGGTATAAATGACGCGGAGAGTACGCCTTCGCCAAAGAGGTTTTGCAGGATGTTGGGAATGCGCAGCGAACCGCGCAGCGCGTCGGCTGCGATCGTCTGGTTACCCAGATAATAGGCGATCACTCGTTCACGGATCAGGCCTGCGATGCGGCTCAGAAATATTCCCGACGCCACCAGAAAGGCATGCCGTCCCACTCCGGCATGCGCCGGTTTCGCCTCAGGAACGCTCGCTCGTCCCTTCTCAGATTGCATCACTGTAGTTTCCGGCACATCAGACATTTATAAATAAGAGGATAACCTGCGGAAGGGCAAATATTTCTCTCCGGCCAACTATCTTCGCGTCGGCGACCTTACACCACCTCCGCTTGTCTTAGTTTCTGAATTTCCTCGTCCGTGTACCCGATTTCCCGCAACACCTCGTCCGTATGCTCGCCCAACTCTGCCGCGCGACGGCGGATTCCACCCGGACTCGCCGACAAACGCACTGCCGTATCCCCCAGCGGCACCGGCTTCGCTGCGCCCGGATGCTCAACGTACTTCAACAGCTCCCGCGCTTGTACCTGCGGATCTTTCAGCACCTGCCCCAGCTCGAGCACCGGGCCGGCGGGTACACGCGCTTGCTCCAGTTCAGCTATTGCCTGCTCGCTCGTTCGGGTCGCCAGCCAGTCATCCATCGCCCGCGTGATCGTCTCGCGATGATCGGCGCGGCCCTGATCTTCGGCAAAGCGCGGATCGCCAATCAACTCTTCACGACCCACCAGCCGCGCCCAGCGCGCAAACATCTCACTACCGACTGCCGAAACCACGATCCATCCATCCTTTGTGCGATAGGCATCTGAGGGCGCCGCATAGAAGCTGCTATTGCCAAGCTGCCGGCGCTCGATGCCCAGCACCGATCGCTCCGCCAGCAAGCCCTGCACATAGGTGACGCCCGTGGCCAGCAGCGATCCGTCCACGATCTGCCCCTCGCCGGTCTGCTGGCGATGATAGAGCGCCACCATCACGCCGAATGCCGTGTGCAGCGCCGTGCCAAAATCTTCAAAAGGCACAATGTCGCGCAGCGGCGCGCCGGGGAAGCCGGTAAGACTCATGGCGCCGGACATAGCCTGCGCCACCGTATCAAAACCCACGCGATTGGCATAGGGACCGTCTGGACCGAAAGTGGAAATGCGCGCCAGAATAATGTCCGGCTTGATCGCGCGGAGCGAATCGTAATCCACGCCCATGTGATTCATCACATTCATGGGCAGATTTGCTACCACCACGTCAGCGCCTTTCACCAGCCGGCGAATGATCTCCCCAGACGCGGGCTTGGACGTGTCGAGCGTCAGGTTGCGCTTGTTGCGATTGAGAGAAAGAAAGCCGCCGCCCTCGCCGCTCTCGGTGATCGGGGCAATATAACGGTCCTCGCTGCCCTGGCGGCGGTCCACGCGGATCACATCCGCGCCGAAATCCGCCAGCAGCATGGCGCAGTAGGGCCCGGCAATGAACCGTCCAAAATCGATGACGCGAATACCCGCCAGCGGGCCGGAATTTTGCATCGCGAGATTCTAAACTACAACTGTCATCCCGAACCGCTCAGACGAGGTCACCGGAGGTCGAGCGTGCGAGGGACCTGCTCCTCGGTCGTTCCGCGGAAGCCTGCCATTCACTTCTTCCTACCCAGCAACGCCGTCACATCCACGCCCAACCTGAACATTCCTGCGGGAGCAGCCATCAGGAATCGCTTTCTTACCGCTGCTGAAATTCGGCCTACTTTTTCGCGGTGCTGCCTTCGCTCACCAGCAGCTGCACTACCGCATCAATCGCGCCCAGCACCTTTGACGCCGGCAGATTATGGTTGTTGCAATAGATCGAAAACGCCAGGCGCCGGCCTGACTTGGTGCTGACGTATCCTGAGAGCGCGTTCACGTGGCTGAGCGAGCCGGTCTTCGCATGCACCAGTCCGCCGGCAGGTGTATTGAGAAAACGCTCGGCCAGAGAGCCATCCACACCGCCCACAGGCAGCGACTCGGCAAACGCAACGCCCCACGGCTGGCGCGCCGCATACTTCAGCAACTGCACCGTGGCTTCCGGCGCAACCAGATCGCGCCGGGAGAGCCCGGAGCCATCGAGAAAGACAAATTCGTCCGTACTGAGCCCGGCCTGAATCAGAAACTGCCTGACCGCGGCCGTGCCGCCTTCAAACGATCCGCCGCTCCCGGCCAGCTTGCCTGCCAGGCGCAATGCCAGCTCCGCGTGCAGGTTCTGGCTCGTCTTGTTGGTGACGCGTATGTCATCCAGAAATGGCGCTGAAATGTGCTCCGCCAGCACCAGGTTCGTAGAAGCAGGTTCCGTATTCGGAGCGCGTTGTGCCGGAGTGCCTGAAACCGTCTGATCCGGCGCTGCCGGCTGCGCTGCAGCAGGCGAAGTTTCCGTCGGGTTTGCGCCTGGATTGCTCGCACTCGGGCTGCCGGCTCCCGGGGTTTGCGGAATGAGGGGCAGCGGTGGGGGATCAAAGAACTGCGCCGCCTCTCCATGGCGCGCGCGAGCTTTGCCGTGAATCGCAATGCCACGCCGCACCAGCATGCCTTTAAAGAGGTCGGCGACGAACTCCGCCGGATCTTCAATCGCCAGCGGCTCCTTCATTCCCTGGTCGCCCGCCGGCAGCGATCCCCACAACACAATCGTCTTTGCCCCCGGCTCCCGATGGATGCCGATCTTCTTCGCCACGCCCGCGGCCGAGGTCACAATCCTGTTGTCCACCTCGTAATAATCCGTCTCCGGTTCGAGCGTGACGGCTGCCTTGTCGCCCGCCTGAGCGCCCGGCAGGATATTCACAAAAACTACGTTGTCATTGAAGGTAAGGGCTGAGACCGGCGCGCCGTCGATCCATTGCAAGTCGTCCTGCGCCCAGCCCTCAGCGTAACGTTCAAAGGCGTAATACGTATCATCCCCGATCAGGTCTCCATCCACGATCTTCAACCCGCTGTGCGCCACCTGATCGGCCATATCTTCCAGAATTTGCGTTCCCGGCGGCACGCGCTCGGTCTTGAGCGCATACGGCAGCGTGCGTCCGGAGATATTCGGATCGCCCCGCCCCACGATCACCAGATTGCCGGTCAACTGCCCCTGGCTGTCAATCTTGCCCTCGGCTTCCACCGTGGTGCGAAAGCGGTACTCGGGCCCGGCGATCGCCAGCGCCGCCGCCGTTGTGAACATCTTGGTGTTCGAGGCCGGCAAAAAAAGCTGCCCTGGATTTTCTGAGAAAATCGCGGCGCCGGAATCGAGATCCACGACGTCAATGCCCCAGTGCGCCCGTTCGAACTCCGGCTGGCTGAGGATGGTGTTGATCTGCTCGGTCAGATTCTTGCGCGGCGAAGTCTTCTTGGCTGCATCGCCTGCTAGCGCAGAGGGTGGAAGACACAACAGGAAGAAAAGTGCGATAGACGCACGAAAAAGTCGGTTCGTCATCAGCTGTCGTGATTATAAGGGATTGAGCTCACACTCGAGATTCACAACCGATTCCGGCGATTACCGGGGTCTCCGACGAGCCTGGTGTTGGCTCGGTGGGGTGGGATCACGCGCGATTCCGGCGATAATTCGCTACAATCGCTGACCATGCAGAGACCGCGCTACACATGGCGCCTGCGCGCACGCCAGCTGGAGCTTGGCCCACGCACCCTGGTGATGGGCATCCTCAACGTCACGCCCGACTCGTTTTCCGATGGCGGCAGGTTCCTTTCTCGCGACCATGCCGTAGCTCATGCGCTGAAGATGCTCGAGGATGGCGCTGACCTGCTCGACATCGGCGGCGAATCCACCCGCCCCGGCACGCCCGTGGCCGAAAGCGGCATTCCGGCCGCGGAAGAATTGCGCCGGATCATGCCGGTCATTGAAGACGTCCTGCGCGAGCGTCCTGAAGCCGTGCTCTCAGTCGATACCTACAAAGCCGAGGTCGCGCGCGCCGTCGTCGCCGCCGGATGCGAGATCGTGAACGACGTAAGCGCCCTCCGCTGGGATGAGCAGATGGCTGCAGCCGTGGTGGAACTCGCCTGCGGTGTGATTCTCATGCACACGCGCGGGCGCCCGCAGGAATGGCGCGACCTCCCTCCTTCAGCCAACATTCTGCTCGAGGTAAAAAATGACCTGCGCGAATATGCGGCCTCCGCTCTCACGCGCGGTATCTCCCGCGAGCGCATTGTCCTTGATGTCGGCATCGGCTTCGGCAAAAAGTTCGAGCAGAACTATCCCCTGCTGGCCGGCCTGGAGCAATTGCAAGAGTTGGGCTTCCCTCTGCTCGTAGGAACGTCAAGGAAATCTTTCATCGGCAGAACCCTTGCCCGCCACGGCCAGGACGCTCCGCCCGACCGGCGCCTGCACGGCTCGATTGCAGCCATGACCGCGTCAATACTGAATGGCGCTCACATAGTGCGTGTCCACGATGTGAAAGTCGCCGTGGAAGCGGCGAAGATTGCGGATGAGATATTGAGAAGTTCGCTCTGACAATAGCCCTTTCTGAAATCCCGAAGGGTAGCGAGGGATCCCTATCGTTAAGTGGCGTTGTCATTACAAGCGCAAACCGCCACTAACTGCGCACAATTTTTTCGTATTTCACCTGGAGATATTCGCGACAGTAGGGCCCTCGCTTCGCTCGGGATTTTCCAAAAACTTCTATTGCGGCGTAAAGTCCCGCAAGTTCGCGACGGCCTTGGCGTCGAGCTTCTCCAGCATCGCGACGAGCAGCTCCACCATTTTGTCGAAGTCGCCGCGGTTCATGATGCCGTTATGCGAATGCGTGTAGCGAACCGGGACAGCCAGGTTCACGGTCGGCGCTCCACCATTGCTCTTCTGCATTTCGGCGGAATCGTCGCCATAGCCCTGGATCACGTCGGTTTGCAGGGGAATGGATTTCTCCCTCGCCGTCTGTTTGAACAGGGAAACAAACTTCTGGTTAGGCAGCTCGCTGGAATCGTAAAGAAAGATCGCCGGACCGCCGCCCAGCACCTCTTGCGCCTCTTCCGGGCCAACTTTGGGCGAATCGCGCGTTACCCCGCCTTCAATCGCAATGCCGATCTCCGGCTTCGCCACATCGCTCGCCGTGTGAGCGCCGCGCAATCCGATTTCTTCCTGCACCGTGGCTACCCAGAAAATCTGGTTCGGATGCGGCGCATGCGCCAGCCGCTTCATGGCTTCCAGCACCACCGCGCACCCCACGCGATCATCCCAGGCTTTGCCCAGATAGTTTTGCGTGCCGTTCATGACGGCGAACGGCGCATCGGGCGCTACCGGGTCTCCCGGCTCCAGCCCCATGGCTGCGACCTCCGCCGCGTTCTTCGCGCCGACATCAAGAAACACCCACTCGCGCGGATAAACCCGGTTCCGCTCTTCCTGCGGAACGATGTGCACATCGCGAATCCCCGTGATTGCCCGCACCGGCCCCTTGGAGCCGATGATCGTCCAGCGCTGGTCCACCAGCGCCTGATCCAGCCAGCCCCCCAGCATCTGCATGGTGAGGAACCCGTCGTTGGTCACGCGGCGAATCACGCCGCCCAGTTCGTCCATGTGAGCGTCCACCATGATGCGCGGCCCGCTCGAGCCCTGGACGGCAATCACCGATCCCAGGCCGTCATAGCTGATTTTCTCCGCCAGCGGTTTCATGTGTTCCACCATGATCTTGCGCACCGGCTCCTCAAAGCCGGAAGGCCCCGGAGCGTCTGCCAATGATTGCAGCAGTTGCTGGGTTTCATCCCCGGAGACGGCGGAGTGTGTTTGCGCAAAACTGGTCGCGGTAAGAAGGACAAACAGAGCAAGCCAGGATTTCATAGCCGGGAATGGTACACAGGCAAGGCAAGAATCGCAATTCTCCAGCGGGCCTCGGCTGGAAGAACCATCACTTCGATGGATCAGGATCGTCGCCTGCGTCATCATGCTCTGCGCGTTTGCGCTCGCGCTCTTCCACCACGTGCCGGTGCGACGGATCAACCAGCGTTTGCATTTCAGAGAGTGCGCTGACGAGGCGGCTACGGCCCTTGGTGCTCTCCTCGTACACGCCTTTGCGCATCAATTTGTCTACGAAGAGAAATCCGCCGGCCGCCAGCAGGGCGATCACAATGATCCAGGTCCAACCGCTCGCGCCCAGTAATACGGCTTCGATCAAAACAGCTTCTCCGAATCCAGCAATATGGTCACCGGCCCGGTGTTGACCAGTTCAACTTCCATCATTGCCTGGAACTGTCCGGTCTCGCAGCGCAGCCCGGCGGCGCGAATCTTTCCCACAAAGTATTCATAAAGCCGCTTTGCTTCTTCCGGACGCGCAGCGCCGTCGAAAGACGGCCTTTTGCCGCGACGTACATCGCCGAGAAGGGTGAACTGTGAAACAACCAGTACCGCGCCTTCGGCGTCCTGCACGGAAAGGTTCATCTTCCCTTCGGCATCCTCAAAAATCCGCAGGCCAATCACTTTTTCCACCAGGTAATCTGCTGCCGGCTCCGCATCGCTCTTGCCCACGCCCAGCAGCACCAGCAGTCCGCGCCCGATTTCCCCTGTCGTGTTTCCATCCACGGTCACGCGACAGCGGCTCACTCTTTGGACAACGGCGCGCATGGGAATAATGTAGCACCCACGACTCAGCGTCGGTTCTTCATCGGGTATGAGCTTAAAAGTTAACATTCGGAAAAGAAGAGCAGCGTTGTACTTTCAATGATTCGCTGGAAGAAATTTTGTCACTATTCACAGAGGTGTTGCATCTAGACGTTAGGTGCCGGAGAAATGGTTTTTTGAACCGGCTCGGTTAAGAGCTACTGAAGATTGTTAGCTGAGAAGCAGCCTGACCGGCGAAAAAGAAAAAAGCAGTATTGCGAAACCGGCTTCCGGTTTTTTGCGTACTTTCCATGGAGAGAAGGAGATTTGGATGTTTCGCCGTAAAGCCAGCCAGCGTGCCCGCGAACGTGCCACCGAATACGCAACCTGCAAGGATTTCCGCCAGATCTTCAGCGAAGAAATGAACGGCCTGCATCTGCTGGCCTACCTCTTAACTGCCGACGCCGCCAAAGCCGAGCAATGCTTTGTTGCCGGGCTGGACGACAGCATTCGCGGCAATCAGGTCTTCAAGCAGTGGGCACGTGCCTGGAGCAAACGCGCCATTATCCAAAATGCCATCAAGCTGGTGAAACCTGCTGTCGGCCAGCCAGCTGCGATCGCGGGAATGCCCGCCTGGGACAAGACGACAGGAAATGCTCAGGCAAACCCGTTGGTCTTCCTGGTCATGCAGTGGACGCCCTTCGAGCGCTTTGTCTTTGTCATGTCGGTGCTGGAAGGTTACTCCGTGCGGGAGTGCTCGTCACTGCTGGGCTGTCGCGATCAGGAAGTAATCGAAGCAAAATCAGAGGTGCTGCAGCGGCTGGCAAACAAGCCATCCCAGACGGATCCTGGTTACAATCTGGGACACGCAGCATGGAATGGGCTCTTTGCCGGAGCACAGGTAGCTTAGCGCCGTCATTCATCACAGAAAAAAGGGGCCGGTTTCGCGGAGCCTATGAGTAGAAAGTAGTGAAGGAGAGGCTGATTTTCCTCACTACAAGCTGCTCTTATAGGAAAGCCCGTCTGGGGGCTTGCCTGCGATCTCCTTGAAACTCGGCCCTACGAACACCTTCAAAAACTCGTTTAAAGAATCTCTTATTTGCTCATCGAGTTGTCTGCCGTCATCGAGCTAGAGCAACGAAAGCAACGCGTACCCGGCGCCTGTCCAGACTGCAAAAACCACAGCAGTCAGACCCACGCGGAAAGCAAAACTGTCGAGCAGGCGGTTATTTTTGCCGTCAAACATATGAAGCTCCTGATCACTTATAAAGTTGCGAACCCGATTGCTTGATCTCGCGAGTTCTTGCATAAAGAATGGCACCTGCATTGCCAAACTTTCACGGGATGCAAGTTATTGAATCCATGGGAGGAACGCTGGTGCAGATTGCGAGCACGGAAATCGCGGTGTTCGCTTCCGGCATGGCAGTGTTCGCGAGCGAACACCAATTCCCTTGACCGATTGCAAATGAGATTTTCGCTAACGATTTGCCATCGATTCCGTCTAATTGGTGCTGAATCATGGTGTGTTCCGGGCATCCTGGCTCGCTTCGCCTCGAGTAGAATCATGAGTGGTCACTCCTTCCCGCAAGTTGAGTAAAGCGCCCGGGCCTTCCACTCTACGGTTTCTTCTGAAACTGCCGCAGTTTCGCCAAGACCCGTTGGGCGGTTTCTTTCAGGCTGCACTCACCTTTGGCGACGTGGTGCGATATCGCGGCGTCTGGGTGTCACATCAGTTGAGCCATCCCGACCACATTCAGCACGTTCTGCAGGCAAACGTCGCCAACTATCGCAAGGGACGCGGATACAAAATCCTCCGCCTCTCCTTAGGCGAAGGGCTGCTCACCAGCGAAGGTGCGCTGTGGCAACGGCAGCGTAAGATGACGCAGCCATCGTTCCAGGGACAGCAGGTGGCATCGTTTGTCGGCACCATGGCGGAGAACGCGTTGGCCATGCTGCGCCGCTGGGAAGATCATGCGTCGCGAGGCGAGGCGTTTGACGTGGTGCCGGACTTCATGCGGCTCACGCTCAATATCGCCGCGCAGGTGCTGTTCACCACCAACCTGGAAGCGGACGCCGAGTCGATCCGCCGGACCCTGGAGATCGGCCGCGACTACTCGGTTGAACGCGCGTGGTCGATCATTCCTCCGCCATTAAGCTTGCCGACACGCCGCAACCGCGAATATCGCGGAGCCCTGGCACACATTCATGGAATTATCGATCGCATCATCGCCGAGCGGCGGCGGGTGCCTGCCCGGATTGCCGATCTGCTTACCATGCTGATGGAAGCGCGCGATGAGAACGGCGCTCCCATGTCCGACAAACAGCTTCGCGATGAAGTCATCACCCTGCTGACCGCCGGGCATGAAACCACGACGCTGGTGCTGGCCTGGACTTGCTTCCTGATCGGCACCCGGCCGGAGGTGATGGAACGCATGGCGGCCGAAGCATCCTTCTTCAATGGCCGAACGCCGACCTACGACGACCTGATGAGGCTGCGCTACTCTCGCATGGTTGTGGAAGAGAGCATGCGCCTATATCCACCGGTGTGGACACTGGCCCGCACGGCGATCAATGCCGACGAAATTGGCGGCTTTTTTATGCCCGCGGGATCAGAGATCCTGATCTTTCCCTACATCACGCAGCGCCATCCCAAGTGGTGGAAAGAGGCAGATGAGTTTCGACCGGAGAGGTTCGCTCCGGAAAACTCCGCCGCGCGCCCGCGCTATGCCTACCTTCCCTTCGGCGCCGGACCGCGCACCTGCATCGGCTTGAACTTCGCCATGACGGAAATCCTGCTGGTGCTGGCGCTGGTGTTGCAACGATTCCGCCTGCGCCTGGCGGTCGACCCGGCAACCATCCGCGCCGAGCCTTCGGTCACATTGCAACCCCGGCCGGGAGTGCCGATGCGGCTCCAGAACGCCAGGCAGGCTTAGCCGAGGCTGTTACGCAGTCTCCTGGCTGTTCCATTGCCAGTTTGCGAAGCGCTTTCGCAGTTCTATCTTGGAGAGTTTGCCGGTGGAGGTGTGCGGCAATTCGTCAACGAAGACAAAAGCGTCAGGCAGCTGCCATTTGGCAAACTTCGAGCTCAGAAATCCACGCAGCTCGTCCGGAGAGGCGCTCACGCCGGCGCGCAAGACCACAACCGCGACCGGGCGCTCATCCCACTTAGGATGTGCCACCGCGACCACGCCGGCTTCACGTACAGCAGGGTGCGCGGCCAGTGCATTCTCCAGGTCGACCGAGCTGATCCACTCGCCTCCAGATTTGATCATGTCTTTGGCGCGATCGGCGATTTGCACGTAGCCTTCGGCGTCGATGGTGGCGACATCGCCGGTGCGCAGCCAGCCATCGTTTGTCCAGCGGTCTTCCGTTCCGGGCGCGTTGTGATAGTGGGCCGCAACCCACGGACCTCGCACATGCAGTTCTCCCATGGTCTGGCCGTCCCAGGGCGCTTCGCCCTGATCATTGACCACGCGGATCTCAGTAAACGGCAGCGATCGTCCCTGGCGGACGCGCATGCGATAGCGATCGTCTTCCGGCCATTCGCGCATATGCGCTTTGAGCGTGGAACAGGTGGCCACCGGCGTTGTCTCGGTCATGCCCCACACTTGAATCAGGGGGAGTCCGCGCTGATCGAGCCTGCGGACCAGCGCCTCCGGCACAGCGGTGCCGCCAACAAAGCCGCGAAAGGCTGGAGCAAGCCGCCAGCTCTGCGGCTCCTTTTCCAGGCACTCAAGAATCCCGGCCCACACCGTAGGTACTGCCGTGGCAATCGTGACCTGTTCCAAGTGAAAAAGTTCCAGGATGGATTGCGGATCGAGCTGCCTGCCGGGCAGTACAAGTTTGCAGCCGAGCATGATGGCCACGTGCGGCAACCCGTGCGCGTTGGCGTGGAACATGGGCGCCAGGGCCATCGCGACATCGTGCTGGGAGACGCAAAACGCGTCGGGCAGGGCAAACGCCAGGGCGTGCAGGACCAGCGCGCGGTGCGAATACAAGACGCCCTTGGAATTGCCCGTAGTCCCGGAGGTAAAGCACATGGCTGCGGCGTCAGTCTCTTCGGCGGCCGGAAATTCGAATTCGCCGCGCGCTTCGAGCAACAGATCTTCATAACTGTCGAAGTCCGCAGGCGGCGCCTCCTTCTGGCAGGGAACAACAAAGATCCGTTCCAGCTTTACCTTGTCGCGGAACTGCTCAAGCAGCGGCAGCAGTACATCGTCCACGATCAGAAAGCGGTCCTGCGCATGATTCACGATGAAAGCCAGCTCCTGCGGATGCAGCCGGAGGTTCAGCGTGTGCACCACGCCGCCCGCGGCAGGCACGCCGAAGTAGGCTTCCATGTGAGCGTAATGATTCCAGCAAAGCGTGGCCACGCGATCGCCGGGTTGGAGGCCGGCACGCGTCAGGGCTTCCGCCAGCGCTTTGGTGCGGCGATAGAAGTCGGCATAGGTATAGCGGTGCAGGCTGCCATCGGGACGCCGCGAGACAATCTCTACATTGGCATACAGTTTGGGAATGCGTTCCAGGATGGCTTGCAGGGTGAGAGGGTAGTCCATCATGGAGCCCTTCATGCGCATGCCTCCTGAGACTTGACGACAATTAGGTAGAACATCTTTGACGAGCGGCCCATAGTAGCACACTAATTCTGCCTCCCGGCCTGGGCTGCGTGGCTTATACTGCTCACCGCCATGAAACCATCAAAGAACATCTGCGTGCTCTTGCTGTGCGTGTTTTGCAGCGCCTCCCTCCGGGCGCAAAACAGCTTTACCGTGGGAACCGCAACAGCTTCCGCCGGACAAAAAGCCACCGGCCTTCTGCAAGTGCCCGCAGGATCGGACGCTGCAACTTCCATTCCGGTGGTTGTGATTCAAGGTGCGAAGCCCGGTCCGGTGCTGGCGCTGGTGAGCGGTGCGCATGGCACGGAATATGCTTCCATCATCGCGCTGGAAAAGGTGATTCAAGCGCTCGATCCCGCGCAGATTTCGGGCACGGTGATTATTGTGCCGCTGGTGAACATCGCTTCCTTCGAGCAGAAGGTTCCGCATGTGAACCCGGTGGATGGCAAGAGCATGAATCGGTATTATCCCGGTAAGCAGGACGGCACGCAGACCGAACGCACTTCCTACCTGATCACCAAACAAGTCGTGGAGCGTTGCGACTACCTGGTCGACTACCATGGCGGTGATCTGGACGAAAATTTGCGCCCGTATGCGTATTGGCCGAAGTCCGGCAATGCCAAACAGGATGCGACCACGCGCGAGATGGTGCTGGCGTTTGGTCTGGACCACATCATCGTCTGGAGCGACCGACCGAAAGATCCAAACGCTTCACGCTACCTGGATAACACCGCGAACACGCGCGGTAAGCCGGCGATCGCCGTGGAAGCGGGTTACTCGGGCACCGTTCAACCGGAGGACGTCGCGCTGCTGGTCAACGGCACCATGAGCCTGATGCGCTATCTCAAGATGCTGCCCGGTGCGCCCATAATGGTGGAACACCCTGTCTGGATCGGCAAGGTCGATACTGTGACCAGCGAGCAGCCGGGAATTTTTTATCCGCTGGTGCAGCGCGGCTCCTATGCGGAGCAGGGAATGAAGATCGGCTACGTCACCGACTATTTCGGCAAGACAATTTATGAAGCTCACGCGCCCGCCTCCGGCATAGTGCTGTACATCTGCGGCGTGCCCTCGATGAAGAAGGATGACACTGTGGCCAACATCGGCGAGATCACAACCAACCCGTAGCGGCGGACGCTACGAGCCCATTTTTTTGGCCCTCCACCAGTGGTAGAAGAACAACGCCCAATTGATCAGCGCGACGGCACCCAGAATGATCACGAGATTGGAATCATGTTGGAAAACCCAGACAATCTTGTGGTCCTTGATTGTGAACAGGAAGGGAAATAGGGAATAGAAGATAGCTGCGCCCAGAAACTTGGCTCGCTGGGTAAGCGGATCCTTGCGTTTGCGCGTGTAGAAATACATCAACCACAGGAACAGCGCCACGGCGGAAAAAGCAACTCCCGGAAAAGCGTTATTCACTCCCCAGAACAGCCAGACGATCTTGTGATCCTGAATGCGAAACAGGAACAGCAGCAGAGTGAACAGGATTGCCATCCAGAGGAAAGAGCTGCGCGTCTCCGTCACCATGCGCGCGCGCTCAAACGCGAGTTTTTCCTTTTCCGGGTCAACTCCACGCGGGGCCGTCTTCAGGGTTTCAAGGGAGTTGCCCGCCTTGCGGGCTGACTGCTCAAAATCAGGGTGCTCACGAAAATACTCTTCCACCAGCGCGCGTGTAGCCGCGCTGGCTTCGCCGGAAAAATAAGCCGGCAGCAGATCGACAATCACTTCGCGTTCGAGTTTCATGAGCGCACCTCCAGGGATGATTCGCGCGCCCGCATGAGTTTAAGCCGGGCGCGGTGTACTTTCACTTTCACGGTGGTTACAGGCAAATCGAGGGCTTGAGCAATCTCTTCATAGGACATCTCTTCCTGCGCGCGCATCAGCAGCGCAGCGCGATCGACTTCCGACAGCTCTTGGAGCGCCGCCATCACCGTCTGCAGCTCTTCTTTGTGTTCCGTGCGTACCGCCAGGCCGGGATTCGTGTCGGGGATGGACTCTTCCAGCTCGGAAAGACGGTGGTTGCGGCGAAGATGGTCGCGGTACAGGTTGCGCGCGATGGTAAACAGGTAGGCTTTTACCGTCGCTTCCCGGATCTTGCCCCGCGATGTCCAGGCGCGCACGAAGGCTTCGGAAGTAATGTCATCGGCCAGGGTTGTGTCTCCACAGAGAAACAACGCAAACCGATGCACCTGCGGCGCATAACTCTGGTAGAGAGTGTGAAAATCAAGCATCGCTAGCGTGAATCGTAATAGATACGCGGAGAGAAGGGAAAAGTTACACGCCCTCTGGACCAGGCAGTTATTCGCGGCCCATCAAAACTCGACTACCGGGGCTGCCTGCTCCGCTCCAACGCAGCCGGCGGTGATGTGCGCGCGGAAATAATTCTCGCCACGAATCGGACATCCGGCCATGCGCCGCAGGATCGCCATCTGGCCGGTGTGGGTGAGCGCGTCGGCCACGGGACCTTGAAACAACAGTTCTGGAGAGGCGGCAAGCGGGGCATCGGAAGCAAGGTAGTCGTCAAAACCGCGCAAGGTTTTGAAGAAGCGATCGATTTCCTTGTCCCATGGCAGAGGCTTGGAATTGTGCCATGTCTGTCTTCCCTGGGCAGTGGAGAGCGCCCAATCGAACAGGTCTCCCATATGAGCCAGAATGTCTACCGGCGTTCTGCCTTTTTCGCCGATGCTGAAGGCGGCAAAGCTTTCTGGGGCGTTGCGCACTGTCTTGCCTGCCCGATAGGCGAGCGTTGCCAACGCGTGCCGCAACAACTGGCGGCCGGGATCAGTTTGCGATGGTGAAGCTTTGCTCGTAACCATGATTCTCCCTCGGGCAAGATTATACGGCAGAGCGAACCAGCCTTTCCCGAGACAAGGCAAGTCACACTGCTGAGATTGAGTTGTGAATGGAGAACGCCTGCAAATTACGAGGCGAATGTGTAATTCTGATCTTCTTCGTCAGGTTCTTCTACCGGCAGCGCGTAGAGCGCAACCTTGAAGGGGGCTAAAGTAATATCCGGCGCGCTGCGCAGCAACTCAAAATAAACCGAATCTTCGCACTGAATGCAGCGGGGGAACAATTGGCCGTTGAGCAGAGTCACTTCGTGAGGAAGCCGGTGCTTCTCATGCACCACGCGATAAATCCCGCTCTCAAGGATTTGCTCCCCGCACCGGAATTGCGTTTTTTTTGCAGGCATCTGGTGGCGTGCATTTACAAGACGAAGTTTTCGCTTTCTACTGCTCATTGCCCGGGGCCCTGTTCCAGACAGTTTGATGCTGAAACGTCTTGGCGAAGTTGTGTAAGTCTCTGCAGATCACGCCTTGAAGCGGCAAGTTCTTGCGTCTGCAGCAGTTAACTCAAATGAGCAACTCACAAAGCCCCGAGCTTCATCCAACTTAGAGTAAAGAGTATTCCCTTCAAGGAGATACAAAAGCCGCTCGATGAACGAACCCAAGCAAGAAGCACCCTCAAACACGACTTCGCCACAGGCTGCTGCCGGTGCCAAACGAGCTCAGAAGATTCGCAGCTCACGTTATGAATGGGAAAACAAGTCTGGAGAAGGCGAACCAGCTCCGGAAACGAAAGCTACCCGCCAGTCTCTTTTGACGACCGTGGTGGGGTGGCTGAAAAAATTCCGGCTGGCCAATCGTAGTTTCTTTGATAAGGATGATGATGCGACGGCAAGCGCAGCCTGATCATGCGCCTGCGTAATATCAGTGTAAAAATCGATGAAGCGCAACCGTGCGGTCCTGGTCGAGCCAGGCTTTCCAGCTGGCTTCGCTGACCGTAGGATATTTGCGCTTGCCGAACGCAATCCATTCGCTGCAATAGCGATGCCATGCTTCTTCGCTCTTCTTCACGCTTTCAACAGTAACCGTCCCCCAGTGGGAAATGTTGCCGCTCTGCGTTCGCTCGTACGTTTCTTTCTCTGCCGTCTCAGCGCGGTGAACCTCATCCTCTGAGTACTTGGGCAGTTCGCCGCGCTCAAATTGTTCCAGTGCGGAGAGCAGGTTGTTGCGCTGGAAAATCTGCTCCTGAATTTCAAAAGTTCCTTCCAGGTCTACGCCGTTCGCAGCCTGCACCTGGAAAAACGTCTCTGCTTCTTCGCGCAAAGCATGGAATGCCTTCTTTTCCGGACCGTTCCACTTCGCGCTCAGCTCATCGAGCTTTTGGTCGCGCTCAATCCGGTCAAAACGTTCCTGCAGGATCACGCATTGCTGGTAAAGATCGTGGCCGCTGCTGTGGCTGCAGATGCCGAAGTTGTCGCCAGTCCAGTTTGATTTCTTCAGCCGGTCGAGCTGGCGGATGCGGCCGGCAGCGTCGCCGGGCGCCCCGCCGATGGTGCACGCCAGGTTTAAAGCCACATCAAAGCTGCGCGGCACTCCCTTGGCGTCGGCATAGATCATCATCAGCATGGCTTTGCCGCCGAGAATGTCTTTGGAACCGCGGTCGACTTCAACATAGGCGCATTTCCGCGCCTTGACTGGATCAGCCGTCTGTCCAAATCCAAAATAAGCGTCTACGGAAGAGCAGCTCACCAGCGCTTTGGCTTCGGCAGCGCTTGGACGATCAGCAGCGGGAAGTTGCACATCCTTCACCGAGGCGCAGATTTGTTTTGAGGCCGGATCGGAAAGTTCATTCTGGCCGAACGCGACCCGCAAACCACAGACAAGGATGACGGCCAGCAGCAGAGGTTTGTATGAAGGCATTGCAGACATTTTGCGTCAATCGCGGTGGAGGAGCAAACTAATTTGCCAGCGATTTTCCAGGCCTGCACCTTGCGCAATTGGGGTATGCCGGGAGTAACTGCTCGGTTATTAAGGCTTGTGCTAATCTTTTCGCGGAGCTCGCTTGCGCGCCGCCTTTGAAAAAGCACCGCCGGAAATCCAGGAAATCCTGGGGAAACCCATCCGCGATCTGGGCCTCAAGCTGGAAGGCTCTCCGCTGGAACGGTTTGTGCAGCAGCTTTATCGCGAACTCGATCGCAAAGGGCTGAAAAAATTCCGGCCGGCATGCTATTTGACCGACGAATGGGGCTGCCCGTCGGGCGAGCCGATCATCGGGATTCCCTTTTACCTGGCCGATCCTAAGCTGGCGCACCTGGAAAAAGAGATGAATGATCTGGAGGACTCGCGCCAAATCATGATGTACCTGAGGCATGAGGCCGGGCACGCCGTCAACTATGCCTATGCTCTGCACAAGACTCCGGAATGGAAGCAGATGTTTGGACCGTACCGCAAACCCTATCGCGATGCCTACCGGCCGATCCCGTTTTCACGGAGCTTTGTCCGGCATATGGAAGGGTGGTACGCGCAGAAGCATCCGGATGAAGACTTCGCCGAAACGTTTGCCGTCTGGCTTACGCCCGGTTCGCGTTGGCGGCAGAAATACAAGGGTTGGCCGGCACTCGAAAAGCTTCGCTACGTGGATCGAACTTTCAGGAAGCTGGGCAATACCGATCCGGTTCGGCCGCGCGGGCGAACCGACATCACAGTGGAGGAGATGGACTCCACGGTGGGAGAGTTTTACGAAGCGGCGTTGAGCGAAGAGCCTTCGCCCGGCGAACTACCCCTGGACGCCGACCTGCAGGACATCTTCAAGGTCGGACGCAAGCGCAAAGTCGGAATTCGTCCGGCTGTGGATCTGCTGCGCGAGAATCGCGCATCGCTGGTGGACAAGCTTACATATTGGAGCGGCGTGCCGCGGCCGCTCATCAAAAAGTTAATGGAGTCGATTGAAACGCGCGTCAGCGAACTGGACCTGCGCGCCTATGTAAAGTTGGAAAAGGAGTATTTGACGGAAATTACCGTCTACGCGACCGCCCTGGCCATGAATTACGTGGCTCGTGGAAAATTTGTGCAAACATGAGGTGAGCTTTCCTTCAGAGAAGCTGAAGAATGAATTTTGGCTTGTTGCGAAAGCAGGATGCACCTACCCAATATTATGGACAATAAACTCAAAATCACGGTCTTGTACGAGAGCTGGGGCGAGGAAGAAGAAGCAGCTCCGGAGCCGGAAAAGGAAAAGAAGAAGCGCGGAGCCAACAAGCGGCGCAAGAAGAGAGAGAAGCACGACCGCGAAGAGATCTTTGAGGCTCTGGAAAAGCTGGGCCACGAGCCCACCTACCTCTGCCTGGATGGAGAGGACAAGACTCTTACGGCGCTCGCACGCCACGAAACCGATCTCTTCTTCAACCTGGTGGAATCATACGCCGGCGATGACACCATGGAGATGCACGTGGCCGCCTATCTGGATCTGCTGGGACGTGCCTACACCGGCGCCGGACCGCAAGGCCTGTACCTGGCCCAGGACAAGAGTGTCGCCAAAAAACTGTTCCAGTTCTATGGGATTCGCACGCCGTACTTTGCAACCTGCTATCAGGGCAAGCTGGACCACTCGCAGGACATCTCGTTCCCCCTGATCATCAAGCCCATCTCTGAAGACGGATCGCTGGGCATCGACAAGGGCTCGGTGGTTGGAAGCGTGAAGGAGTTGATGGAGCGCATCCATTACGTGCAGGAAGAGTTCAACTCTCCCGCGTTGATCGAAGAATTTATTGAAGGCCGTGAAATTTACGCCGGCGTTCTGGGAAACCAGAATCCTGAAGTGCTGCCGCTGGTGGAGCTTGATCTTTCGCGCTTACCCGAAGGAATGCCGAAGGTCGCCGGCATGGAAGTGAAGTGGGAGAAAGACAGCGAAGCTTATAAGCTGACGAAATCAGCGCCGGTGGAAGAAATGGACGAAGACCTGCAGGAATTGCTTTCGACCACCGCGCTCAACACCTACCGCATTCTCAAATTGCGCGATTATGGCCGCATCGACATGCGGCTTACCGAGAAGGGCGAGGTCTACGTAATCGAAGCCAATCCAAACCCGTGGCTCTCCAGCAACTCGGAGTTCTTTATGGCAGCCAAGAAATCCGGACGTTCCTATGCGGACATGATCGCGGAGATCATTCTGCTCGCTCGCAGCGACCGGCGAAAACGGGACAAGCTTCATTTGTCGTGACAAAGCACCTGGTCTTTGGCGGTTAGCAGTCTTTCAAGTTGCCGAATGTTTGCTGCGGGTGTCAAATCTTTCTGACAGGAGCTCACATGTCACGAAAGATTCTAGCTGTTGCATTGCTGCTGCTCGCTCGTGTTGCTCTTCCCGCCCAAGACACGCCGCCAGGTAAGTTCACCCTGCTGAAAGCCGCGCGGTTGCTCGACGTCAAAACCGGCAAGTACGTGATGAACGCCGGTGTGCTCATTGAAAATGACAAGATCAAGGAAGCGGGCCCGGTTGCCGCAGTGCAGAGCCATGCTCCAAAAGAAGCTAAGGTTATCGACCTCGGCTCGGCCACGCTACTACCCGGATTGATCGACTGCCATGCGCATCTGCTGACGTCCGGAACCAGCATCTCTTCTCAGGAGATCATCGTGAATGCGGTTGCCGGGATGAGCCCGACCGCTCGCGTTTTGCTGGGTGCGCACAATGCGCACGAAGACCTGGAAGCCGGCTTCACAGCGGTGCGGGTCGTGGGACACTCCGGCATCGACGGCGACGTGTCATTGCGGGACGCGATTGAGAGCGGCTGGCTGCAAGGCCCACGCATTCGGGCTGCCGCGCGCAAGCTGGCGCCACCGGGCGGGCAGGCTCTTCGCCTGAATCCGGCACTCTCAGACCAGATCATCCATCAGGAATTTCTGAAGGTCAGTGGCGCCGATCAGGCGCGCAAGGCCGTGCGGGAAAACCTGTTCTATGGCGCTGACCTGATCAAGGTAGTGGCTGACGATAACAACCGCTTTATCACGCCGGAAGAGATGAAGGCGATTGTGGAAGAAGCACACCGCGCAAGAGTCAAGGTTGCTGTCCACGCCACAACCGTAACCGGAATTCAAGTCGCGGTCGACGCCGGAGCCGACTCCATTGAACATGGCGATGACGTGACCGACGAACAACTGAAGGCAATGCGGGAAAAAGGAATCTTCCTCGACATCACGCAGCTGCTGTATGGCGGGCGCCTGCGGCGAATGATCGAAAAGCGGATGGTGCTTCCACCCGAACTGCAGCAGGAACTCAAGGAATATGAACAAATGGAGGCCCAGAAGACACCGGTATTTATCCAAAAGGTTTTGAAGTCAGGCGTGAAATTCGCGGCCGGCTCCGACATGTGGTTCGACTATCCCGAAAAGAACCGGGGCGAAGCGACAGCGATTATGTTTGGCGCGCTCAAAGACGCAGGCATACCCGCGGTGGACGTGATTCGCGCCTCCACGGTGAGCGCGGCAGAGCTGCTGGGCTGGCAGGACCGCCTGGGCACCCTTGAACCAGGAAAATTTGCGGACATCATCGCTGTGGCAGGCGATCCGCTGGGTGACATTACCCAGCTGGAGCACGTCCAATTTGTGATGAAGGGCGGAGAAGTCGTAAAAAACACTTTCCAGAAAAAATGAGGGGGCTTCCAATGGGACGTAGATTCTCTATCTGGACGATGTTGGCAGCGGGAGCACTCGCACTTGCGGCGAGCGGCTGGTCATCGCAGGGCACGATCACCCAAGACGAGCTGGTGCGTAATACGCAGGAGCTTTTTGACGCCGTGGCCGTCGGAAACAAAGTGCCGTTCGAGAAGTACTATGCCGATGACGTCCTCTTCTCTGACGAGAAGGGCAGAAACATGGACAAGACGGCGTTGCTGAAGGACGTGTCGCCGCTGCCTCCGGGAGTCTCCGGGACCATCAGGATCATCAAGCCGCAAAGCCGTATTGTGGGCGACACCGCCGTCCTCAGCTATGACCTGGATGAAACCGAAACGGTCTTCGGCCAGAAGCTGACGGCCCGCTATCACGAAATCGATACCTGGATGCGGCGCGCGGGCCGATGGCAGATCATCGCCACGCAGGTGCACCGATACTATGAAGATCCGGCGCCGGGCAAAGCCGACGTCAGCAAATTCCCCAGCTATGTCGGGACCTATCAGCTCTCGCCGGAAAGAACCCTGACCATCACGGCGGAAAACGGCCATCTCTACGAGCAGCGCAAGGGCCGCGAACGGCAGGAGCTGATTGCTGAAGCCAGCGATATTTTCTTTATCAAAGACGTTGAGGGGCGAACCCTGTTCGGATCGTCCGATGACGGCAAAGTCGTTTCTCTGATCGATCGCCGAAACAACGAAGATATTGTCTGGAAGAAGACGCAGTGAAGTTTCGACCGTCACTCACGCGCGATCTGCGCATGATTTCCGTGTCTGCCGGCACACATCGTGTTAGGGCCGCCACGCTGATGTCCGAGACCCACCTGCGTTAACCCGCATGAAATCAGTCTTTTTCTGAATGGCCGCCTCCGTGCCATATGCCTAGGTGCTGCCGCAGGCAGCGGAGGTGAAACAAACATGGCAAACCTGAAATCTTACAATCCAAGCCCGGCCGTCAATAGCGGCTCAACCAAGCGGGCCCGCCTGATTGGCGGCGCAGTTACCGCAGCGGCCACAGCAGTCCTTGTGCTGACAGTCATTCTCGACTTCAACGGCTGTTCTTCGAGCAAGAAGAGCGCCAGCGTGAATTCGTCCAGCCAGAACCAGAGTATCGCGAGCCCCAGCCCAACCCCGGTGGTGCAGACCGTAGCATCTCTGGAGAACAAGGTTGAAACCGCGATCGATAAGAAGAAGTCCGCCATCAAGCGGATTTCGACCGCAACCTACAAGAACGCCACGTACGGAGTGTCGTTCCGCTATCCCAAAACCTACACCATGCTGACGCCGGATAAAGACAGCAAGGATTCGGCATGGCCTGATCCGGTGGCGATGAACTTCACTGAGCCGGGCGGCGAGACCCTGACCACGCTGGTTCTACCGGGAACGCGCGCCTCTTCCTACTTCAAGGTGAGCGTCAACAAGAACCTGAGCGCGGAACAGTGCGGCAAGTTCGCAACCACGCCGGAGCAGTCTGAAGCCGTGGCCAATCCCCCGGTGGATGCGAACGACGACTCGATCTCGCCGGAAAAGACGAACGTGCTGGGCGTTGATTACTCGAAAGCCGAGAGCGTAACCGACCAGAGCGAGGCGCGCTACTACCACCATTTTGAAAACAGCGCGTGCTACGAGTTCGCACTGGGCGTGGAGGACGCACCCAAGACCACGAAACCGATCGATCATCTGCAGGTCTTTGACAAGCTGGAACGGATCATGACCACGGTTAAGATCAAGTCAGATGCAACGCCGGCAGTCGCGGCCACTGAGCCGGTAGCGCAGCCGACTCCGGCCAGCAATCCTCAGCAGTAGGGGAGGGTTCGGTGAAACAAAGCGGTGATGCAGGCCAGGTTCCAAACGAGCCTGGCCTTTTTGTTCCCGCGAGCTTCAAACTGTCTTACGACGCACCACGGTCCGGCGAACGGTCCTGGGGCGCACTTTTCCCGCTACTACCGTATCGACCACGGCCCCAGGCACTACCCGTTTCACCCGCTTGATCACGGCGTTGTTCTTGCCAGCTCCCGCGGCCTCACCGAAGAGAGCGTTCATGTATTCCGCACGGCATTCGTCAGAACAGAAATGAACGGCAAGAATATCGACGGCTCGCGGACGATCCCACGAGGCGGCGATAGAAATTTCCCGGCGGGCGGAAACCACTCCGATGTTTTCCGCGGCAAAACCCAGGATCCAGGTCTCATTTTCTTCTTTCAGCCGGCCACAACTGTCACATTGAAAACGAATCATTATTGCCCCCTCAAAAATACTTTGATGTCTCAAAAGAGAGTTCTGTTTGCCGAGAGGGGCTGATGGGCTTGAATCAGAACTTCATGTCGCGCACCCTGGTGCGCCAGCAGCTAAGCTGGAATCGTGAGCAAAGCTGCAATTGGATGAACTGCAGTCAATAGGGGGCCGCGCAGGCGGAAGCTACAGGCTTCGAAGTCTGCGCATTTTCAACTTGCAGCGCTGCGGGCTTTTTTAGTGAATTCGTGAGCAGCCGTCGATCACGAGCGCGAAAAGAACGGCCAGCAGTGCGGAGAGCAGGACGGTCCAGCTGATGCAACGCGTCCAGGTATGGAGCATCGGCAAAAGACTTTTGTAGACTGGGTTCGAAGCGGCTGATTGAGTTTGCGTCATGGCTGAAAACCTCCGTTTGCAGTGGATAAGCGCAAGCGGTACGCCATCGGTCAAGTTATTGATCCTGCTGGGTTTACGAGGAGCGCGGTTCTTGGCTCTTGTGGGCAAAGGATGACAGTGTGGGCGCTTAAACACGCCGGGAAAAGGCGTCACGAATCATCGTCTGACGGTTTCGCTGTAACGCTGCCGGTGCAAGCCACTCTATCTGGTAGGCCCTGAAAAAAAGACTTATCCGTGTAGCGCGCGCACCCAGGCCGCTGAAGAAAAAAATTCATTTCTACAAAGAGGTCATATGAGACCGAACAGAAACACGTCTGTGCACAGGATGATCGCTGCAATGCTGATGACGGCACTCATGCTTGCAATGGCATCGCCCGCCGCATTGGCTGCACGGCAGAACGACAGTCAGAAAATTTCACAGGCAGCGTTCAATCAAGCGATGCGCAAGCTGTGGGAAGACCACATTACCTGGACGCGCCTTTATATCGTGAGCGCTGCCGCGAACCTCCCGGACAAAGACGCCACCGCGCAGAGATTGCTGCAGAATCAGGCGGACATCGGAAACGCGATCGTTCCGTTCTACGGCCAGGCCGCGGGCGAGAAGCTTACCGCGCTGCTGAAGGACCACATCCTGGGCGCAGCTGAATTGATTGAAGCAGCCAAGTCCGGAGACAAAGCCAAGACCGACGCAGCAGCAGCGAAATGGTATGCCAATGGCGACGAGATAGCCGCCTTTCTTAGCAGCGCCAACCCGAAAAGCTGGCCGCTGGTGGATATGAAAGCCGGCATGAAAATGCATCTGGACCTGACCCTGGCTGAGGCCACAGCACGACTGCAGGGTAAGTATGCCGATGACATCGCTGATTTCGACAAGATTCACACGCACATCCTCGGCTTGGCAGACCTGCTGAGCAGCGGGATTATCAAGCAATTTCCGCAGAAGTTTTCCAAGAGCTAACCCGTGTTTAGGCTCTTGAAGGCGCATTCAGAAGACTGAGTGCGCCTTTTGTTTTGTGTTGACCGCCGGTTCCAGCCGGCGCATAGTCTCCGGGTGAGCTGTGCTCACGGCGCGGCTGTTTGCGCGTCTATAACTTGAATTGTTCGCCGATTCATTTTGAGGTATTCCCATGAAATTCATCCGCCGGATTGGTCTCTCACTAACGCTTCTATGCGTGATTGTCGGCACCGCAGTGGCGCAGGCGTCAAAGCTCGACAGCAAGTCGCAAGCCGAGGTCGTGAATAAGATTGCCGACCTGCTGCGCGAAAACTACGTGTTTCCTGACGTGGGAGAGCAGGCGGGAAAGTTTGTGCAGTCGCAGCAAAGCAAAGGGGCCTATGCCAACGCGACCGGCGCGCAGGATTTTTCCGAGCGCCTGACGCACGACCTCCAGAGCATTTCCCATGACAGGCACATGCGGGTATTCATGGCGCCTCCGGAGCCGAAAGAGAAAGAAGACCCGGAGCAGCGCGAGCTGCGATTTCTGCGCCAGGATGCGCGCAACAACTTCGGCTTTCTGAAGCTGGAGCGGCTTGCCGGCAATGTGGGCTATCTGGATCTGCGCGGCTTTTCGCCGGCTCAATTCGGCGGCCCGACGGCGATTGCAGCCATGAATTTCCTGGCGAACTCAGATGCGGTGATCATAGATCTGCGTAAAAACGGCGGCGGCGATCCCAGCATGATCCAGCTCATCAGCTCCTATTTTTTCAAGGAGCCCACGCACCTCAACAATCTCTACTGGCGCAAAGGCGACCGCACTGACCAGTTCTGGACCCAGCCTTATGTCAGCGGCAAGAGCATGGCGGATACGCCGCTTTACGTGCTCACCAGCGCGCGCACTTTTTCCGGAGCCGAAGAGTTCAGCAACAACATGAAGGTGCTGAAACGGGCAAAGCTGATCGGCGAGACCACCGGCGGCGGAGCCAATCCCGGCGGCTTCTTTCCCATCGCGGCAGGCCTGGGAATGTTTATTCCGACGGGACGCGCTGTGAATCCAGTGACCGGCACGAACTGGGAAGGCAAGGGCGTGGAACCCGACGAGAAAGTGCCGGCAGCAGAGGCACTCAACGTCGCCTACAAAGAGGCGCTGAAGAACATTGAATCCACGACGAAGGACGCTCAAGCCAGAAACGAAGCGGCCTGGGCGGAGTTTGCGCTCGAGGCGCAAATCAGCCCGGTCAAGCTTTCCGATGACGCCCTGAGCCGGATGGCAGGGAACTACGGAAGCCGGCACGTCACAGCGGAGCCGGGGCAGCTCTACCTGCAGTTGGGCGATGGGCCGCGGCGAAAGCTTTCTCCTCTGACCGCCGATACCTTCAGCGTGGAGGGAGCAGAGGCGCCACGCTTGCGGTTTGCCGTCGGTAGCTCCGGAAAATCGACCACGCTAACGGAGATTTTCCCGGATGGCCATAGCAACGAGCTGAGCAGGGAATAGAGCGGCAGAGGGCGCCGGCGAGAGAGGATGAAAGGGCATCTGGAGAAACCTTGCCACTGATGACACAGATCACACGGATTTTTCACTGATTGATCGGCGCGGAAGCAGCGGGAAGCCACATCTCAGCAAATCAGCCGATTTTCGGAGCGCTACGGTTGTGATACTTTCGCTCGCATGACCCGGGTGCCCCTCCGTATGTTCCTCTTTCTGCTGCTGACGATATCCATCTCCCTTAATGGTCAGGAAAACGGCCCGGCGTCAAGCAAGATCAGCGCGGCAGAGATCCTCGAAAAAAACCTGATTGCAACCGGAGGGCTGGAGGCACACAAAGCACTTGAGACCCTGGTGGCAAGCGGCGAATTCCGTCTGAACACCACACATCTAGGCGACTACAAGTTCTCCTACAAGGCCCCCCACAATGGCATGCTGGAAGTGGGAACGAGCGGCCGCGGAGTGACCTGGACAGGTCATCGTGGAAAGCGGGGCGTCGTGGCCACCAGCGAGCGCCCGGGAGCGAAGGAGCCTGGTGAGTCGTGCACATGGTGCGTGATCAATGGCGTTAACACATGGATCGTGGAGTCTGACTGGGAAACGCTGCTGCGATGGGATTTCTGCTGTGCCTATGACATCGAACTGATCGGCATCGGCGAGGTGGACAAGAGACCAGCCTATGGGCTGCGCTTTAAGTCGAAAAAGGGCGGAGACCCTTTTCTCTGTTTCTATGATCGGGAAACGTTTCTCCTGGTTCGGATCGACCGGATCGCGCATTCCCGAACAGACAAAAATCGAGCCGAAGCAGTGTATAAGGTTGAGAGTATTTTCCGCGATTATCAAGAACAGGGCGGCATCAAACTGCCTTCCATCATCACGATTCCGCGCCCTGAAGGCGATGTGATTTTTGAGGTGAGCAAGATAAAGACAGGCGAGCCGATTAAAGATTCGGTTTTTGAGTAGATATGGGGAATCATGCGCAGCGGAGCAGATCCCTCGCGCAACACCGCGACCCAGTTGAAAATAACGAGAGCGCAGGGTAACTCTGTTCACTTCGCAGACGGGACCGGCCGCGCCCACACAACGCACAACCACTGGAAGCGCGGTGCAGAGGCGACTAGACCAACGCGCACCTCAGAGAAACAGCCGATTCTGCTACAAATTTGTTAGTGCTAGTTTTGTTACACATGGCGAGATTTATCACCCAAATGTTCTTCTTCTTCCTGCTGACGACGATGTCGATCTCCGTCGGCGGCCAGGGCGCCGCCCCAGCAGCAGGCATGTTTAGCGCAGCAGAGATCCTCGAGAAGAACCTCATCGCAAGCGGAGGGCTGGAGGCACACCAGCGGATGCAAAGCTACTACGCGCGGGGTGATTTCGGCGTCACGCTCGATCACCCTCAGGGGCATTTCAGCTTCTCCTACAAGGCGCCGTCGAGCGACCTCCTGGAAATGAAGAATGACTTCGCGGGAATTAAGCCAGAGTGGCAAGGCACAATCTGCACGGGGCGCCGGAAGGGCGAGCGGTTCAGCAAGTGTTCGCCGGGGCTGCCGGCAAACACCGGGTTTGCCTCTTCGCTGATAGGGATACCGTCCTTGTCCATGGGGGTCATGGAAGAGGACTGGCTCAGCCTGCTGCAGTGGGATGCCTCCTCCCGATACCAGCAAATCGTTTTGATCGGCCAGGAGAAGATAGACAAGAAGTTGGCGTATGCGGTGGAGTTTACGCCCGGCGAAGGTGATCCTGTGGTGCGGTACTACGATGCGGAGACGTTTCTGCTCGTGGGAATGGACCAGGTACAGCGCTTCCGAGGGAAGGACAACGAAGCGGCTGTTGTTTATCGGGTGAGAAGCATTTTCAGAAATTATCGTGACCAGGATGGGCTGAAATTGCCGCGCGTGATCGCAGTGAAGATGGGCAGGGACGACCTGCTATTCGGCGTCACCAAGATCCAGCCGAACGCAAAGATTGATGATTCCGTGTTTCGGTACTGAACCGCCGCTTTCCACCTGCACAGCCGAGCGGGCTGTGTCAGCCGAGCTTTCCTTTGCGTCCTTCGCGTCCTCTGCGGTGAATGCCTTTTTGCAGATCAGTGGAAATCCGTGTTATCAGTGTCATCCGTGGTAAGGGTTTGATTCGCGGTGGAAACACAAAAGGCTCCACTCATCTCTGAATGGAGCCTTTTAGATTTAATGCGGCGACGACCTACTCTCCCACACACTTTCGCGTACAGTACAATCGGCCCTGCGGGGCTTAACTTCCGTGTTCGGGATGGGAACGGGTGGAACCCCCGCGGTAAGATCACCGCAAGATTATCCGCGCTTCGCGCGGGCAATTAGCCTTTAGTTTTTGGCCCTTAGCTTGATTCTTCTGAGGGCCAGATCATCGCCGGCTCCCCCGAAACAAGGCTAAAAGCCAACGGCTAATGACTAACTGCTGATTTTTTTCAATGCGCGGCGCGAGTCAGGTTCTACATCGTGTTGCGCGCAAGGGGCCTTTCACACGGAAAGGCCAAGCCTGTCAAAGAACGCGAGGATGATACCTCACAACTGAATAGATTGAGTTTTCACTTCATAACTACATAAGGCGCTTGAACATTTGCTGTCAGCGTTCGCCAAATCCGGCTTTCAGTTTTGGCTAATTGCTAACAACGGCTAATTGCTAAGAGCTGCGCGCCGGAGGCGCGTCATGCTCTGAGTAAATTTTATGGTCAAGCCGAACGGGCGATTAGTACATGTAAGCTCAAACCATTGCTGGTCTTACACTCCATGCCTATCAAGCAGGTGGTCTTCCTGCGCCCTTCATATCCCTTACGGGTTGGGAGATCTTATCTTGAGGAGTACTTCACGCTTATATGCATTCAGCGTTTATTACAACCGAACTTCGCTACCCAGCCATGCCGTTGACACGACAGCTGGAACACAAGAGGTTCGTTCATCCCGGTCCTCTCGTACTAAGGACAAGCCCTCTCAAATCTCCTACGCCCACACCAGATAGGGACCGAACTGTCTCGCGACGTTCTGAACCCAGTTCACGTACCGCTTTAATAGGCGAACAGCCTAACCCTTGGAACCTTCTACAGCTCC